>Ga0316191_10000374_pt1 | contig 28748 bp, 24 predicted proteins | sample Eddworburr2cm_MG_FD_204928 | JGI IMG/M metagenome (GOLD analysis project Ga0316191, IMG submission 204928) | Coastal sediment microbial communities from Maine, United States - Eddy worm burrow 2 cm | ecosystem: Environmental > Aquatic > Marine > Coastal > Sediment | place: USA: Maine... | reverse complement strand
CAGGCGACGATTCGGCCGCGGTCGGCGCGCTCCCCGCGGTGGATGTTGCCGAGTTCGATGGGGATGAGGAGGTGTCGTCATGACGACAACGGTTCCTGCGGCCCAGGGCACCGCCTCGGATCAGACGCCGAGGCGTGGTCGGCGCGCCCGCACCGACGTAGCGGTCGTCATGGCAGTCGTCTCAATCGTCTCGGTCCTGATCGTGGGTGTCTTCAACCTCGCCACGGCTCGCGACTTCCTCTCGTCTGCGATCGAGCAACAGCTTCTGAGCGTCGGTGAATCACGGATGGAACGGCTCGAGCGGGGCGTCGAGTCGCTCGGCGACATCGTGGTGTCGGTAGCCTCCGGCACCGGGGTCGCCCAGGCGGTCGAGGATCTCACTGCCGGGTATGGGGAGATTGACGAACCGCTCTCGGACGCCCAAGTCGAAGCGCTGCGCGGGGTGTATGCAGCCGGACTCGCCGACATCGTCCCGCCGGGGTATGAGATGCCGCCGGTCGACGAGGTGTTCCCCGAGTCGCTCGGTGCTCAGTACCTGCAGTATCACTACATCGTCGAGAATCCGTTCCCATTCGGGGAGCGTTCCGAGCTCGACGACGCTGGGGACGGATCGTCGTACAGCCAAGCGCATGCCGTCCATCACCCCATGCTGCGGTCCGTGGCTTCGGCGCTGCGGCTCGGTGACGTACTGCTCATCGATGCTGAGACACTGTCCGTCGTCTACTCGGTCGAGAAGAATTCGGAGCTCGGCACGAACCTCGTGTCTGGTCCGTGGGGAGACAGCGCACTCGCCGAGGCCGTGATCGAGCGACTGGAGACGGCCGCAGCTGATGAGGCTGTTCTGGTGGACTTCGAGGTGTACGGGCCAGCCGGGCTCGCCCCAACCTCCTTCATGGCGGCTGCGATCAGAGATGAGGGTCGGGTTACCGGTGCGGTCGCGGTCGAGATACCGAACGAACTAATAGTCGATCTCGCGACCGCCGGGCAGGATTGGGACGGCACGGGATTGGGGGAGACGGGCGAGGTCTACATCGTCGGAGAAGACGGCCTCATGCGGACCGACTCGCGTCTCTGGCTCGAGGACCCGGATCGCTATCTCGAACTCGTCGACGAAGCCGGCTACGACGCCGAGATATCGCGGGCGGTAGAAGGATTTGGCACGACAGTCCTCATTCAGCCGGTCGACACCGAAGCGACGGACGCGGCCCTTGCAGGAGATACCTTCGTCGGGACGAGCGCCAACTATCTCGACCAGGCGACCTTGACGGTCGCCGGACCGCTCGACATCAAAGGCGTGCAGTGGGTTGCCATCTCCGAGGTGGCAACGTCCGAGGCGCATGCTCCCTTGCGGCGACACTTCATCACCCTCGTGATGCTCCTCGTGATACTGGTACCGGTCGTGATCGCTAGTGCGATCTTCCTCGCACGCAGGATCCTCCGGCCGATTGGTCCGATCGTCACCGCCGCGGATGACGTGCGACAGGGCAACCTCAACGTGGTTCTGGATGTCCACACCAAGGACGAGTTCGGCGATCTCTCGACGAAATTCAACGGCGTGGTGGCCACACTGAGACAGCAGGCTGCGGACCTGCAACACGCCGAGGTCGAGACGACCGAACTCCTGCAGGCTGTCATGCCGTCGCGGCTGGTCCAACAGTACCAGGGTGGCGATCGGGACATCGCCGAGGCCCTGAGCAACGCAACGCTCGTGGTGATCTCTGTCGAAGAGCCCGAGGTCGTTCAGGCAGCGGAGCGGGAAGCCATTGCGGAGCACACGGTGGCGGTGTCTTCCGGAATTGCGAAGCTCGCGAGAAGACATGGATTGGAGCAGGTCGTCTCGTCGGCGACGCAATACATCGCGGTTGCCGGTCTCAACGTCGAAGACGACGAAGCTGCCAATGCGGTCGCGTTCGCGGTCGACGTGCGGGAGTGGCTCAGCGAGACTGGATCGAACGTAGGCGTGGTGATTGCAACGAGTATCGGCCTTGCATCCGGAGATGTCGTCACGGGCGTCGTTGGCACCGAACGGCTGGCCTTCAACGTGTGGGGCAACCCGCGCCGGCGGGCAGAGACGCTGGCGACCGTCGCGGCTGCCGGCGAGATCTTGGTCGATTCTGCGGTTGCCTCCCACATCGGTGACGAGTGGGCGGTCGATCCTGCCCTCGGCTTGGTTGGGCTGGACGGTGCGCCGCTCGAGGGGTGGCGGGTCGTCGGGCACCGACGCGACATCGGCTGAGCAGACCTCGATCGGGGACCCTCGATTCGGGTAGCGCGAACTGACGAACGAGCGCCCCAAGAGATGAATTCCCTCGGGGCGCTCTGATGTGCGGGCGGAGGGACTCGAACCCCCACGGGCTTGCGCCCACCAGGACCTAAACCTGGCGCGTCTCCCAATTCCGCCACGCCCGCGATCTCGTGATTGTCTCACGATACGACGAAACCCCCGTCAATCGGGGGCCGTCGGGTGGGTCGCCCGGGACTTGAACCCGGAACCTTGGGCTTAAGAGGCCCCTGCTCTGCCAATTGAGCTAGCGACCCGTCGAGGAGAATATCAGGCTGGTGCGGGTAGCGGATGCGACGCGGGCCGAGCCGAGGCCGGGTTGGATCGGCGTCGCGAAGAGACCGACGAGTCCTGTGCTGATGGACCAGGAGAGGGGTAGCCTTCCCCGAACGGGCTGTAGCGCAGCTTGGCAGCGCGCTTGCTTTGGGAGCAAGAGGCCGCCGGTTCGAATCCGGCCAGCCCGACTGACGACGAACAACGGTACCCTCCCGGTTGCTCGCGGGTGTAACTCAATGGCAGAGTTCCAGCCTTCCAAGCTGGCTATGCGGGTTCGATCCCCGTCACCCGCTCCACGGATCCCGGTTCATCGGGATTCGCGTGTCCTGCCCCCGTAGCTCAATTGGATAGAGCAGCGGACTTCTAATCCGCAGGTTGCACGTTCGAGTCGTGCCGGGGGTGCCACATGTCGCAGCCGAACGGATCGTCGGGCGTGATGGCGCGGGCATATCGCTCCGGAGTTGATCTCCGCCAACCGCTGGCTCAAAGATGCGACCCGATCTGCCGATGAAGTACTCGAAAGTCGACAACAGACAACAGGGGAGTCCGCGCGTGAAGAAGACCGTCAGTGTTGCCATCGTTGCTCTTGCGCTCATCGCATCCGCGTGCGCAGCAAGTGAGACCATCGAGGGCCAAGTCGCCGACTCAAAACAGGCTGCAGAGACCAGCACCACGATGGCTGCAGAGCCGGCGACGACCTCGACGACCAGCACCATCCAGGCACCCGCGACCGAGAGCACCACCACGACCGCCGTGGACACCGGGGAACTCAGCGAACTCGACGCCCTATTTGCATCGATCAAGTCCAATGATGAGATCACCTCTGGACGCGTCGAGGGGACCATCTCGATGACCGGCCTGGACGGGTCAGAGGGTGGTCCGTCCGATGTCACCATGACGTTCTCGACGGCGTTCGACCTGGCTACCGGCAATAGCTCCTTCCTGATGGACACGTCGTCCCTCGCCGAGGGAGCAACGACCGATCCTGACGATCCCTTTGCCGAGCTTGGCGCCGCAATGTTGGGCGAGATGGAGTTCCGGCAGGTAGGGGACCGGGGCTACATGCGTGCCGGCTTCTTCAGTCTGATGCTTGGCAGTGAGGCGGAGTGGCTCTCGATGCCTGCGGACGACGGCGCCGAGTTCGCCACTGGATTTGAGGCGGCACCGACCGACCCGCACGACGTGCTCGGCACCTACGAGGGCGCGGCTGCCGACGTCGAAGAGCTGGGAGAAGAGTCGGTCAACGGCACAACGGCGACCCACTATCGGATCACCGTCGACGCCACCGGACTCATGGAGGAGCTGTCGGCTGAAGAGCGGGCAGAAGCCGAAGCATCGGGCGTACTCGCCATCGGCATCCTCCCGATCGATCTGTGGATCACAGCCGACGGCTACCTCGTCCGCATGATCCTCGAGATCGACGGGACGGAAGCAGAGTCGCTCGAGGGCGAGTTCGCGACAATGAAGCTCGCGTTCGACATGTACGACATCAACCGCCCAGTGTCGATCGAAGCACCGCCGGCCGATCAGGTCACCGCGGTCGAGGACCTCGAGATGGGCGGATTCGACTTCGGCATGACCACGGACGACCTCAGCACGTAGACGGTTGCCGAGCGGCCGATCTGCCTGCGCGAGCGGGTTCGGCGCCGTGCCGTTCGGAGCATCCGCCCCTCATGAGACCTGAAGCATCGTTCTGTGGGCTGTCGGCGTCATATACGAGGTGGAGAACCCTGGGTTTGGTTCGTTGGCGGCCGCGCGTCACTACGATGAGGGGCCGCATGCGATGGGCAACACGGTGTTCGTCGTACGCATGGTGGCCGTAGCTCAGCTTGGTTAGAGCGCCTGGTTGTGGTCCAGGAGGTCGCGGGTTCGAATCCCGTCGGCCACCCCAATCGTCCCCCCCGATACCCATGGAGAGAACGTGCACACTGAGGTCAGCGAGACGGGGCGCTTCGAGCGCACCCTGACGGTCCAACTCGAGGAAGCCGAACTCGAGGCTGCGAAGACGACGGCTGCACGGAACCTCTCGAAAGAGATGAAAGTCAAGGGTTTCCGCCCCGGCAAGGCGCCGCGCTCGATGGTGGAACGGATGGTCGGCGCCGACCACCTCCGATCCGAGGCAATCGAAGTCGCGATTCCCGAGACCGTGGGTGCCGCCATCGAAGAGAGCGGCCTTGAACCGGCAACGGTTCCGTCGGTCACCGACATTCGCGACCGCGACGATGGGGGACTGGAGGTCGACGTCCTGATCACACTCTGGCCCGTACTCGATGCCATCCCCGATTTCGACGGTCGGAAGGTCGAAATCGAAGTTCCGGTGGTCGACGACGACGAGATCGACCAGCAGATGGATGCATTGCGTAGTCAGTTCGCAGACCTCGAAGCGGTCGAGCGAGCCGCCGATCAGGGTGACTTCGTCACGATCAACGTCTCCGCCTACGACGACAGTGGCGACATCGAGGAAGCCTCTGCCAACGACATGCTCTACGAGATCGGTTCGGCATCGTTCTTCCCCGGCCTCGACGAAATCCTCGCCGGCGCAAGCGTCGGTGACGTCGTCGAAGGCGAAGGAACCCTCCCCGCAGGCTTCACCGAAGCGGGGGACCGTGCGGTCACGCTTCGGGTCCTCGTCAAGGAGGTCAAGTCGAAGCAGTTGCCGGAACTCACCGACGAGTTCATGTCGGACGTCACAGAGTTTGAGACGGTCGAAGAGGCACGCGCCACCCTCAACGACAACATCCTCGCCTACAAGATGCAGCAAGCGCGTTCGGCGTTTAGCGATCGTGCGGTCGAGCAACTCGTCGCTGATGTCGATCTTGAACTGCCACAGGCGCTGGTTGATTCCGAGGCGCAGGCCAGGATTCAGAACCTGCTCGCCCGCCTCGAGTCGGACAAGATCGGTTTCGAGGACTACCTCAGGATCGTCGGTCAGGACCAGGCCGGTTTCGTCGAAGACGTGCGTGCGCAGGCCACATCGGCACTTGCCACGCGCATCGTCGTCGAGACCATCGTCTCGATCGAAGGCACGAGCGTCGACGACGACGAGTATCGCGAGACACTCGAAGCGATCGCCGCAAGCTCAGAGTCGACCGTTGAAGAGATCGAGAAGATGCTCGACGAGACCGGTCAGATTGAGTCGCTGACCGGTGATATCCTCAGACGAAAGGCACTCGACCGCATCGCCGAGGCCGCCGTGCCGGTGGATGCGGACGGGAATGTTGTCGACCTGACTCCGGTTGCGGTCGGCGAAGACGATGATGATGACGATGAACCGAGCGGGGATGATGGCCAGGACGATGAGTCATCCCCAGAAATCGAGGAGTGAGATGAGCTACCTAGTTCCCACCGTTGTCGAGCAGACCCCGAGGGGTGAGCGGGCGTTCGACATCTACAGCCGGCTCCTCAAAGACCGAATCGTGTTCCTCGGAACACCGATCGACGACGGAGTCGCGAACATCATCATGGCGCAGCTGCTCCACCTCGAGGGCGAGGATCCCGAGAAGGACATCAACCTCTACATCAACTCACCCGGCGGCTCGACCTATGCGCTGATGGCGATCTACGACACGATGCAGTTCATCAAGCCGGACGTCGCTACCTACTGCATGGGTCTCGCAGCATCGGCAGCAGCCGTGCTCCTTGCCGGTGGAACAAAAGGAAAGCGATTCGCTCTGCCCCACTCCAGGATCATGGTGCATCAGCCCCACGTTTCCGGCGTCGGAGGCCAAGCGACGGACATCGAGATCCACGCCAAGGAGATCCTCAAGACCCGCGAAGAGATCAACGAAATCCTCGCCGATCACACCGGACGGCCGTTGGAAGTGATTCAGAATGACACGGATCGCGACTTTTGGCTCAGCGCGACCGAGGCGGTCGACTACGGTGCTATCGACGCGGTTCTCAAGGGCCGCCAACTCGAAGCCGTCAGCGCGTAGGGGAGGCCACACGTGGCCAAATATGAGGGTGCCGAGCTGCTCAAATGCAGCTTCTGCGGAAAGTCACAGAAGCAGGTCAAGAAGCTCATCGCCGGTCCAGGTGTGTACATCTGTGACGAGTGCGTCGATCTCTGCAACGAGATCATCGACGAGGAGTTGACCGAGACCGAGGAAATCTCGTTCTCCGAGCTGCCGAAGCCATACGAGATCTTCGACTTCCTCGCCCAGTATGTGGTCGGACAGAACCGTGCGAAGAAGGTGCTCTCGGTCGCGGTCTACAACCACTACAAGCGGGTCCGGGCCGAGCAGCGCATGACCGACGACGACGTCGAACTGCAGAAGTCGAACATCCTGATGGTCGGTCCTACCGGATCAGGCAAGACGCTGATTGCCCAGACCCTGGCTCGTCTCCTCAACGTTCCGTTCGCCATTGCCGATGCCACCGCCCTCACCGAGGCGGGCTACGTCGGCGAGGACGTCGAGAACATCCTCTTGAAGCTCATTCAGGCTGCCGACTTCGACATCAAGCGAGCCGAGACCGGCATCATCTACATCGACGAGATCGACAAGATCGCCCGCAAGGCCGAGAACCCGTCGATCACGCGAGACGTGTCCGGTGAGGGTGTTCAGCAGGCGCTGCTGAAGATCCTCGAAGGCACGCAGGCCTCGGTGCCGCCACAGGGCGGTCGCAAGCATCCGCATCAGGAGTTCCTCCAGATCGACACGACGAACATGCTGTTCCTGTGCGGCGGCGCCTTCGCCGGACTCGAGGACGTCATTCAGAACCGGATCGGCCAGAACACCGTCGGATTCGGGGCCGAGGTCCGGGCCAACGATGGCCGTCGACCCGTCGAGTTGCTCAGCGAAGTCCTGCCGGAAGACCTCCTCGGATATGGACTCATCCCCGAATTCATCGGCCGGCTGCCGGTCATCGCAACCGTCGACGACCTCGATACTGAGGACCTGATTCACGTGCTCACCGAGCCGAAGAACGCCCTCGTCAAGCAGTACGCCAAGTTCTTCGAGATGGACGGCGTCGAACTGCTCATCACCACCGAAGCGCTCCGCGCCATCGCCGAACAGGCCATGAAGCGCGGCACCGGCGCACGCGGCCTGCGTGCAATCATGGAAGAGGTCCTCCTCGACACTATGTACGAACTGCCGGAGCGGAGCGACATCGCACGGGTGGTCATCGACGAGGACGTGGTGCGGGAACGGGTCAACCCGACCCTCGTCCCGATCTCGGATCTCGGATCGACGGACCTGCCCGAAGAACGCTCGGCCTGAGCCTCCACGATGGGACGCTGGCAACGGAACGCCAAAGTGGCGTTCATCGGTTCGCACGGCATCCGGAAGACCACCGCAGCCCACGGTTTCGCCAACGCGATGCAGCGAGCCGGACGCTCGGTCGAATACGGTCGCGAGGTCGTCCGTGACAATCCGCTCGGCATCAACGAAGGGGCGACGGGCGAGGCCCAACTCTGGGTCATCGTCTCGCAGATTCGTCAAGAGCTCACGCTTGCACCGAAGGCAGAAGTCCTCGTCCTCGACCGCGGGGTGATGGACAACTACGCCTACTACCTGCGGGCGTGCGGCGGAGAGGATCGCTTCGCTGTCGAACCGATGGTGCGGGAGTGGTCGAAGACGTACGATCTCGTGATTCGCCTGTTCCCGGATGTCGACCTGTCGTCCGATGGTGTTCGTTCGACCTCTGACGAGTTCCGATCAGAGATCGAAGCCATCCTCGATGGCCACCTCACAGAGCTTCTCCCGGACGAAGCCCGCGTGGATATCCCCGCCTCGCAGATCGGCGACGGTTTCGATTGGTGGCCGATCGCGGAACGCCTCGCAGCCCTCATGCACGAGCCCCTCTTCGGCGACGGCATCCCGAAGCGGAGGATCGTGCGCAAGCGCCGCGTCAAGCCGCCCCCCGGCCCCCAGATGACGTTCGGGGATGCGTGACCAGCTGACCTCATCGTCAGGTCCGAGCTCCCAAAGCCCCCTCCGCACACTGCGGCGGGAGAGGCGAAGACTCGGCTACTCAGCCACTTCCCTTCTCCAGTGATCCGAGCTTCCAGACGTGGGTGACGCGGTCGGTGTCGCCCCAGCCGGTGTTGTCTTCGAGGGGGTTGAAGTCGAGGGCGATCACGTCGGCGTCGTAGCCGGCACGCAACTGTCCGGACCGCGGGGCCTGCGGCCCCAGGGTCAGTGGGCCGTTGGCCGTGGCCGCTTCGATGGCTTCGAGAGCCGTCATCCCGGCGTCCTGGAGGAAACGAATCTCGGCGCTGTTCTGCCCGTATGAGCCCGGGGTGAAGATGTCGGTCCCCATCGCGATCGTCACGCCGTTCGATACGGCAATCTTCATCGCTTGCGCATGGTGGTCGGCGACCATGACCGCTTTCTCGTATGCGTAGCGGGGGAGGGCAGCCTCGAGCCCGAGGAGTTGATCGACGATGAATCGCGTCGGCACGTAGACCGTCCCCTGCTCCGCCATGACCTGCGCCGTCTCCTCGTCGAGATAGGAGCCGTGTTCGATCGTCTGGCAACCAGCGGCGACCGCTGCCTTGATGCCTGGCAGTCCGTGGGTGTGGGCTGCGACATAGCGCTCCGCGCGACCTGCCTCCTCGACGATGGCCCGCAGCTCCTCATCGGAGAACTGCTGATGGATGGGGTGATCGATCTCGGACATGACGCCGCCGGATGCACAGATCTTGATGACCTTGGCGTCCTTGCGGAGTTGCTTGCGCACGGCCTTGAGACACTCGGGTACGCCGTCGCACAACTCGCCGATCCATTGATGTGAACGCTCGATGAAGTCGAGATCGAACGAGTGGGCGTCTGCATGGCCGGCCGTCGTCGAGAGGATGTTCCCGGCGCCGTAGATGCTGGGACCGCGAGCAGTCCCGTCGTTGATTGCCGTAGCGAATTCGAGACCGAAGCCTCCAACCTCCCTGGCACTCGTCACGCCGGCATCGAGGGTGGTTGATGCGTCTGCGGCGGCGCGGACGGCCATCTCGGGAATGGGCATGTGCAGCATGTCGTGAAGGTCCGCCGTCGTCGAACCGACGAAGTGGATGTGGGAGTCCCACAGCCCCGGCAGAGCGACCGGGACGCGGGTTGTGGCGGCGTCCGGTGTGGCAGGGGCCTCGGCTCCGGGTCCGGCATACGCGATCGCTCGCCCTTCCAGGATGATGACTCCGTCTTTCATCGGGTCTCCACGTCCGGGGATGAGGAGGTCGGTCTCGATGCGTACGGTCATGGGGCCCTCCGGTCGATGAATGGGTGCACAGTAGCGAGGGCACCCGTCACCGCCGAATGCAGCCGAACCCAGCGCTCGGTCCAATGACTAGTCCGTTCGGCCGTCCCTCGTTGTGTCTCGACGACCACGCAGGGTGGTCGTAGGGTGACCACAGATCGGCGGCCGAGGACGAGAACCCCGGCCTCGGTTCGGGCTTGGGCAGGGGGAATGGTGGAGAGGCCGGGGACCATAGGGTTCCCGGCCTCAGCCTTTGCTGGAGCACGCGCACCTCTATCATGGATTCTTCACCGGAGGAATCGATGACCGAGGGGCATGATGAAGCCAACGTACGACCCGAGCGCTGTCGAGTCGCGCTGGTACTCCACGTGGGAGCACGCCGGCGCGTTCCGTCCTGAGACAAATCCGGACGGAGCGCCCTACTCGATCGTCATCCCGCCGCCGAACGTCACCGGCGTGCTCCACATGGGCCACGCCCTGGATCTCTCGATCCAAGATGTCCTCATCCGCCGCAAACGTATGCAGGGATACGCCGCGCTCTGGTTGCCCGGCACCGACCATGCGGGCATCGCCACGCAGAACGTCGTCGAGCGTGAACTCGCCAACGAGGGAATGAGCCGCCACGACCTCGGCCGCGAGCGCTTCATCGAGCAGGTGTGGGCATGGAAGGCGAAGTCGGGCAATCGCATCTCCGAGCAGATGAGGACGATGGGGTTCTCCACCGACTGGAGCCGCGAGCGGTTCACCCTTGACGAAGGGCTGTCCAGCGCCGTGCGCAAGGTCTTCGTATCGCTCTACAACGAAGGACTGATCTACCGCGACAACCGCATCATCAACTGGTGCCCTCGCTGCCACACGGCGATCTCGGACATCGAGGTCGAACACGAGGACGAGGTGGGCGAACTCACCCACATCAAGTACCCCTTCGTCGACGGCGATGGGCACATCACGGTTGCCACCACACGGCCCGAGACCATGCTCGGCGACACGGCGGTCGCCGTACACCCGGATGACGACCGCTACCGCGACGCGGTGGGTCGGATGCTCCGCCTGCCGCTCCTCGACCGTGAGATCCCCGTCGTGGCCGACGAGGGCGTGGAACTCGAGTTCGGGACCGGCGCCGTCAAGGTCACCCCGGCCCACGACCCGCTCGACTTCGAGATCGGCCGACGGCACGGACTCGACGAGATCCAGGTCATCGACACCGAGGCTCGCATCACCGAATATGGCGGACCGTTCCGCGGGCAGGATCGGTTCGAGGCCAGGGAAGCCGTCCGCCACGAACTGAAGAAGCGAGGATTCCTCGAACGCATCGACGACCACCATCACTCGGTTGGGCACTGCTCACGCTGCGGCACCGTCGTCGAGCCGATGCTCTCACTCCAATGGTTCGTGAAGGTCAAGCCGCTCACGATCCCGGCGATCGAGTCGGTGAAGGAGGGCCGCACCCGGTTCATTCCCAAGCGGTGGGAGAACAACTACTTCCACTGGATGGAGAACCTGCGGGACTGGTGCATCAGCCGGCAGCTCTGGTGGGGTCACGCAATCCCTGCGTGGTACTGCGACGACTGTGACGCCGTCATCGTCACCGAGGATGACCCCAGCGTGTGTACGTCGTGTGGCAGCGAATCCCTGACCCAGGACGAAGACGTGCTCGACACGTGGTTCTCGTCCCAACTCTGGCCGTTCTCAACCATGGGCTGGCCGGAGGCCACCGACGATCTGGCGAAGTTCTATCCCACCGATGTGCTCGTCACCGGCTTCGACATCATCTACTTCTGGGTCGCCCGGATGATGATGATGGGCCTCTATGCCACAGGGGAGGAACCGTTCGCCGACATCTCGATCCACGGTCTGATCCGTACCGCCGACGGTCGGAAGATGTCGAAGTCCTCCGGAAACGCCCTCGACCCGCTCGAATTGGTCGAGAGATACGGGGCCGACCCACTCCGCCTCTCGCTCATCCAGGCGGCAGCACCCGGGCACGATGTGCCATTCGACGAAGCGTGGGTCGACGGGACGCGCCGATTCGGGAACAAACTCTGGAACGCGCTTCGGTTCGCGGTCGAGCACATGGAGATCGGGGGCGTACCCGTCGACGGCGGATATCCCGAGAATCCCGGACCGGAAGATGCGTGGATCCTCGAACGCCTCGGTGCCGCAACCGCCGACTTCGATCGCCTCTTCGACGAGTACCGGTTCTCGGACGCATACGGACTGCTCTACAACTTCGCGTGGGCGGAAGTCTTCGATTGGTATCTCGAGATGGCCAAGACCGCGCTGCGCGACGAGACCCGTGCTCCCGTCACACGAGCCACACTCGGCGTCGTCCTGCGGGATCTCCTGAAGCTCTTCCACCCGGCCATCCCGTTCCTCACCGAAGAGTTGTGGAGCGAACTCGGAGACGGCAGTCTCATGATCACGGCGTCGTGGCCCGAACCGCCCGCCGTTGTGGGTCCCGAGGGCATGGCAACGCTGCAGGACCTGGTCGTCCGGCTCCGCCGCTTCCGTTCCGAGCACCAGATCAGCCCGAAGACCCCGATCGAGGTCACCGTGTACGATCCGGGCGGAGCGGCAGAGGATTGGTGGGCGGAACACCTCGCGGCCCTCACCGGGTGCTCGATCACCTACGGTGAACCGCCCGAGGGCGGCGCCGTGAGCCGGGTCATCGCCGGGCCGGTTCAGGCATTCATCCCGCTTGAAGGCCTCGTTGACGTGGACGCCGAGCGTGACCGTCTCAAGAAGGCGATTGCCGACGGTGAGGCCGAGATCGAACGATCACGGTCCAAGCTCGCGAACCCCAACTTCAGGGATCGGGCGCCGGCCGAGGTCGTCGCCGGTGAAGAAGCGAAGGTCGCCACAGCGGAAGAACACCTGACCAAGCTCCGCGCACAACTCGCAGAGCTGGGCTGACATGGACACATCGATCCCGATCATCGAGAGCCGTTCGGACGCGGAAGCGTTCCTCGACGACCGCATCGGTCAGGGCGTCAAGCCCGGTCTCGAGCGAATCGCCGGACTGCTTGATCTCATGGGTGACCCGCAACGGGACTACCCGGTGATCCAGGTTGCCGGGACCAATGGCAAGACGACTGTGACCCGCCTGATCGCCGACATCCTCGGCGCTCATGGCATCCGGACTGGTACGTTCACCTCGCCGCATCTCCACCTCATCGAGGAACGCTTCTCGGTCGACGGCACTCCGATCACCGATGAGGAATTCACGCAGGCAGTCGCCGATCTCGCCTGGTTCGTCGAGGAGTACGAGCGGCGCTCCGAAGGTGGTGTGACGTACTTCGAAGTCGCCGCCGCCCTCGCGTTCTCCGTGTTCGCCGGCGTTGCGCTCGACGTGGCGGTCGTAGAGGTCGGCATGGGCGGACGTTGGGACGCCACGAGCGTCGTTGACGCCGGTGTGGCCGTAATCACAGGGATCGCCCTCGACCACGTCGAGTTTCTCGGAGAGACGGTCGGTGAGATCGCCGGCGAGAAGGCCGCAATCATCGGCGACGGGGCAACTGTCGTGACCGGGCCACTCCCCGCAGCCGCAGAGGGAGCCATCACCGCACGCGTCGACGAAGCCAAGGCCCGGTGGTATCGCAGCGGAGACGGCTTCGCGGTATCCGAGGCGATGCCGGCCGTTGGCGGGTGGGTGGTTGACATCGACGGGATCTACGCGAGCTACACCGATCTCTATCTGCCGATCCACGGCCGGCACCAGGTCGACAACCTTGCGACGGCGGTGGCGTCGGCCGAGGTGTTCCTCGGGCGTGCGCTCGACCCGGACGCCCTCAGGACGGCGCTCGGAGCGACCGCGCAACCCGGACGGCTCGAAGTAGTCCACCACCGGCCGCTGGTCATCGTCGATGGAGCCCACAACGTGCAGGGAACCGAAGGCCTCGCCGCAACGCTCGATGTGGAATTCCCGGATGCGCCATGGCAACTGGTCGTCGGCATGCGCGGGAAGCGTTCTCCAGCAGAGATCCTCGAACCGCTCACGGGCCTCGTCGACCACCTGTGGGCGACGGCTCCCGACGATCCGAAGGCGATCGACCCGGGGAACGTGGCGTCGACCGGGGGAACCGCGCTCGGATGCGAATCCACCGTCGTCGTCGGTGTCCCGGAGGCGGTGGCGGCGGCGATGGAGGCCGCAGGGAGCGACGGATCCGTTGTCGTTACAGGTTCGCTGTACGTTGCCGGTGAGGCGCGAGCGGCACTCGTCGGCACGGAGTTCCGACCGTCCGGCGTGCACGTCCGCTTCGAGGCGGAGATCGACGACGATGAACTCGACGACGAACCGTGGGTCGACACCGGTGAGGCCTGGGCGGAAGGCGACGCCGACGGGTAGCCTTCCCGCCCATGGCACTCGAATCAACCTTTGTGATGGTCAAACCAGACGGCGTTCGCCGCGGTCTGGTCGGCGAAATCGTCTCGCGTTTCGAACGGAAGGGCCTGACGCTCGACCGGATGCGCATGCTCACGATCGATGACGAACTGGCCGGACGGCACTACGCCGAGCACACGGAGAAGCCGTTCTTCGGCGAACTCGTGGCGTTCATCACCAGCGGCCCCGTGGTGGCCATGCAGTGGACCGGCGAATCCGCGGTCTCTGTCGCCCGCACCCTCATGGGTCCGACGAATCCCGCCGAGGCTCCTCCCGGGACGATCCGGGGCGACTACGGTCTCATCATCACCGAGAATGCCGTGCACGGATCGGATTCACCAACGAGCGCTGAAAGGGAACTCGGTATCTTCTTCGGCTGATCCAGGACCGCTAGCCGTTCTCACAGGTACACTGACCAGACACTCCTAGGGAATGCTCCCATGAACAGTCTTCTCTCTTTCGCAGGCCGAGATATGGCGATCGATCTCGGCACGGCCAACACACTCGTGTTTGTGCGCGGCCAGGGCATCGTCCTCAACGAGCCATCGGTCGTTGCGATCAATACCCGCGACAACCGCCCGCTCGAGGTCGGCATGGCCGCGAAGCGAATGATCGGCCGTACCCCGTCGTACATCCAGGCCATCCGGCCGTTGCGTGACGGTGTCATCGCTGACTTCGATGTCACCGAGAAGATGCTGCGGTACTTCATCGACAAGGTCCACACGGGCCGGTTTGCCGCGCGCCCGCGGATCGTCATCTGCGTCCCGTCCGGGATCACGGCGGTCGAGCGCCGGGCCGTCGAAGAAGCGGCCTATCACGCAGGTGCCAGGCGCGCCTACACGATCGAAGAGCCCATGGCCGCCGCGATCGGTGTTGGCCTGCCCGTCCATGAGCCGACCGGCTCAATGATCGTCGACATCGGCGGCGGTACCACCGAAGTGGCGGTTATCTCGCTCGGCGGCATCGTCGTTTCGAAGAGCATCCGAATCGGCGGAGACGAACTCGACGACTCGATCATCCAGTGGGTCAAGAAGGAATACAGCCTCATGCTCGGCGAACGGACCGCTGAGCAGGTGAAGATGGCCATCGGCTCCGCCTGGCCGTACGCGGACGAACCCGCCGCCGAAGTGCGAGGTAGGGACCTCATCACCGGTCTGCCGAAAACGATCGTCCTCTCCAGCCAGGAGATTCGAGAGGCGATCGAAGAACCCGTGGAGGCGTTCATCGACGCCGTCAAGTACACCCTCGACAAGACACCACCGGAGCTCGCTGCCGACGTCATGGAACGCGGCATCGTGCTTGCAGGTGGCGGAGCACTGCTCCGCGGTCTTGATCAGCGTCTCGTCCACGAAACGGGGATGCCGATCGTGACCGCCGAGCGCCCGCTGCAGAGTGTTGTCCTCGGCTCGGGGGCGGTCCTGGAAGAGTTCGACGTCCTCCACGTCGTGCTGCAGTCCAGCGGCCGAGTGTGACGTGGCCCCCGGCCGGAACTGATGTTTCCCTCCGGTAGACGCCTCGATCGCTCAACGGCCCTCTTCATCTCCCTGTTGGCGGTTGGGTTCCTCGTTGCTACGTTCGATGTTCGGGCGTCCGGCGAGAGCGCAACGACGGTGCTCAGAGGCGGGGCTCAGACGCTTGCGGAACCCGTACAGACCGGCATCGATTTCGTCGTGCGTCCGGTCGTCGGATTTGTCGACGGCATCTCCAACGTCGCCGGTCTTCGCGACCAGAACGAGCGACTCGAAGCCGAAGTCCAACGCCTCGAGCAGGCACTCAGAGAGACCGCGGCCCTCGAGCGGCGCGTCGCCGAACTCGAGGCGATCAACGATCTCTCGCCTCCTGAGGGCCTTGCCGCCGTGACCGCCAGGATCTACTCGTCGGGTGCCTCGGCGTTCGACCAGGTCCGTTTCATCAACAAGGGCTCGTCCGACGGCATCGTCGAGGGCCAGGCCGTCATTGACGAAAGCGGTCTCGTTGGCCGCGTCGACCTCGTGACCGGATCCTCGGCGAGGGTGCGACTCATTACCGATCCGCTCGTGTCGGTGGGCGTCCGCGTCCAGGACACGAACCAGACGGGAGCGGTGACCGGCCGCGGCGACGACGTGCTTCAACTCGATGTCTTTGATGCCACACAGCCCGCAACCGAGGGTGCGGTGCTCCTCACCGACGGCAGCCGATTCCCGCCCGGCGTCGTGGTGGGTTTTGTCCGAGAGGGCAAGGAGGCCGAGGTCGGCTTCGCACTCCGGACGACCGTGGATCCCGCCGCTGCATTCTCAGAGCTCGACTTCGTCAAGGTCGTCGTTGGATGGTCGTCGCTCGACGCCGATCCGGGAACCGACGATCCGCTGATTGACGCTCCGTCGTTCACCGACCCGGCGGCGGAGCGACAATGACCGCCGGCAAGATCATCATCGCCCTCGGCCTCGTGCTCGCCGCGGTGCTCATCCAGACCACGGTGTTTCAGCACCTCCAGCCGTTCGGCTATGCCCCGGCACTCGGACTGCTGATGGCCATCGCAACAGCCAGGTATCTCGAGGCCGAACCTGCGCTGTTCGTGGGATTCAGCGGCGGATTTCTACAAGACCTACTCGGAGGCTCGCCGCTTGGAATCTGGGCCAGCACATTCACGATCGTCGTGTTCATCACCCTCAAGATCCGGGATCGTGAGATCGCTGGACCGCTCGCGGTACTCGCCGGCGTGTTCGGGTTGACGTTCATCGGACTCTTCACCTATGCCATCCTGGGAACGCTGTTCGGGCAGGGCATCATCAGCCGTCCAGGTGTTATCTGGGACCTGATCATTCCCCCGTTGTACAACGTCATCCTCGCCTATCCGGTGTTCTGGATCGCCAAGGCTGCGATCCGGCCCCAGGAACGGATGTGGGTGTCATGACCGGCACGTGGAGACTCGCCGGCATCGGCCTCATCCTTGCGGCCATGATGGCCGGGCTCGGTTTACGCCTCTGGTCGATCCAGGTGACCGAGACCGACCGCTACAACGCAGAGGCCGAACGCAACCTGGTCCGGGTGGTGCCCACCCCGGCGCCCCGCGGCGACATCTACGATCGCAATGGGGAGTTGCTCGCCGGAACGAAGGCTTCACTGGCGGTGGTCGTCGATATGGCCCTCGTCGAGGACGACTTCGCGGAGGCGCTCGCGCAACGACTCGCCGCATTCCTCGATGAGCCGGCCAGCGAGATCTTGGAACGCTTTGAGAACGCCAACTCCGGCGCACAACTCATCCTGGCGAAGGATCTCACCGAGCAGCAGGCGCTCACACTCGTCGAACACCGCGAAGACTTCCCGGGGGTTGCCGTGATCCCGCAACCCGTTCGTTCCTACCCGAACGAGGAACTGGCGGCGCAGGTGCTGGGGTATATCGGCAAGCCGTCTGAGGCCGACCTTGAGCGGCCGGGCGTGAAGGGCACCGACGTCGTCGGCAAGGCGGGCGTCGAGCGTTCCTACGACGATCAACTTCGCGGAACGGAAGGTGCGATCAAGTATCAGGTAGACGCCGGCCGTTCCGTGCTGCAGCGTCTGGGTGAGCAGGAATCGGCGCCGGGCGACAACCTGATCCTCACGATCGACAGCGGCGTCCAAGCGCAACTCCAGGAGTCGCTGAAGGCCGGGCTCGAGTTGGCCCGCAACCTCGAGATGGAGGAACGCGCCGAGGCGCTCCAGATCGAGGACATTCCGAACCGGATCTTCCGTGCACGCGAGGAGGCCCGCCTCGAGGCTGAGCGGGCTGCGATCGCAGCGCGTGCGGCGGCCGAGGAGGCCGGCGATGACGTCGTCGTGGACGAAGACAGCCTCGCCGCGGATATCGAAGCCGCCGGCGAGATCGATGAGGGGGAGGTGCTCGGCTCGCTCTACCCGAGCCTTCCGATCGACGCAGCCAAAGTGTGTGTGCCGGTTCAGCGCGTGGAGGTAGGCGTCGGCTCCCGCACCCTGCTGTCCGGACAGATCGAACGCACGATGCGCCTCGATGCGGTGCTTGAGAACGGCACTCAACGCGTCGCCCTCCTCGACATCGACGGCGAGCAGTATGAAGTCGAGGATGGCGACACGTTTGCGACCACGCTGCGAGTGATCGCAGTCGAACAGGATGCACTCATCGTGTCACACTCGGACAAGTGGTGTCCGGTGCGGTCCGTCGGTGTCGTCCAGGATCCGAACGACGGATCGATCATCGCGATGGCGTCGTATCCGTCGTTCGACCCCGCAGCATTCGTGGATGGACTCACGCAGGAGCAGTGGGAGAGCCTCGGGACCATCAACGCCTTCAGCAACTTCGCGATACAAGGCCAGTACGCACCTGCCTCGACGTTCAAGGTCGTGTCGTATGTGCTCGCCCTCGAAGAGGGTATCTACCCGATGGACCGGCCGATCAACGATCGGACGGTCGGCGATGAGAACACCGGGACCGGGGAACCGGTCGAGGGCGAGGTGCCGGAGGGCGAGGAGGTGCCCGAGGGTGATGACACCACGACGACGACCGCGGCGCAATCCGACGAGTTGCTGCAGCCGTTGACCTCGGACACCGACCTCTACAACTGCACCGGAAGCCTCCGGTTCAGATTCAACGACGGTTCATCTCAGGTCTACCGGGACTGGAAACGCAATGGTCACGGGCCGCTCAGCCTCCACGGAGCACTACAGGCATCGTGCGATCTCTACTTCTGGGAGATCGCCCTCCGCGTCTGGAATGAACGCTCGGACGAGACCGGCATCAACAACGAGGACCTCTGGCAGGAGTGGGCCAGAGCGTTCGGGTTCGGAACCGAGACCGGCGTCGACCTGCCGTTCGAGAAGCCGGGCTTGATCCCGGACCGGCAGTGGTTCCGTGAGGAGCAGTCCAAGGACACCGGCCGTGTTCGCGCCACCGGCCCGTGGGTCGGTGGCGACCTCATGAACGCCGTGGTCGGACAGGGCACGGTGCTGGTCACGCCGCTGCAACTCTCCAACGGGTTCTCGGCGATGGTCAACGGAGGCACCCTCTGGAAACCGCGTGTGGTCTCCGAACTGGTCAACCAGGACGGCCAGGTCACCGAGGAGAACGAGAAGACCGAACTCGGCACCATCGATATCGATCCAGAGACGTCTCGTGCCCTCCGCGTCGACATGCAGCAGGTCGTGAGCGGTCCGATCGGCACTGCACGGAGCGCGTTCACCACCTTCGGACCGAACGTGCTGAGCGTCGGTGGCAAGACCGGGACTGCAGAGATCATCAAGGCAGACGAAGACGTGCAGGAGGTCGACACGGCCTGGTTCGTCGGAATCGCACCGGTCTCGTTGCCCACGTATGTCGTCACGGTCGTCGTCGAGCGGGGCGGTTCCGGGGGTGGCGTCGCGGCGCCGGTCGCCCGTCAGGTGCTGCAGTACCTCGTGAACGGCGAGACCATGGTGACGCCGCTTGAACCCGGCGAGGCGGCCGACTGATGGCGTACACCGGTGAGCGCACACAGATGTCCCTGCTGCGAAGAGAGCGCCAGCTTCGTCCCGATCTGGCACTGGTGATTCCGTACCTGTTGCTCACGGCCCTCGGGCTTGTAATGATCTACTCGGCATCCGCTCCCCGCCTCGAAGCACTCGGTGTGAGCCCGTCGCGTGAACTTGAACAGCAGGCGGCCTTCGTCCTCATTGGGTTTGCAGCGTTCGCCATCGTGTCGGTGATCGACCTACGCGTGATACGGCCGTGGGTCCCTGCGGTGTATCTCGGATCGGTGGTCACGCTGATCCTCGTGCTCAGCCCGCTCGGGTCGGCGGTCAAGGGCGCCCAGCGATGGATGCAGCTCGGCCCGATCCGATTCCAGCCTTCTGAGATCGCGAAGTTGGCGGTGATCCTGGGACTGGCGATGCTTCTCGCCGGCGCCGCCAAGCCGATGCATTGGGAGCGTGTGGCTCGGGCCGTTCTGATCGTGGCGATCCCGGCCGGGTTGATCTTCCTACAGCCGGACCTCGGAACGATGCTCACGTTCATGTTCATCGCGGCCGTGATGGTCTTCGTCGGCGGCGCAACATGGCGCCAGATGGCTGCGCTGATCGTCGCCGGGATTGTCGGGACGGTCGCGGTCTTTCAGGTGGGAGCAATCAAGGCGTATCAGATCACCCGCCTGACGGCGTTCCTCGACGAGACGAGCGATGTCCTCAACACGCAGTACAACCAGTACCAGAGCCAGATCGCCATCGGCACCGGGGGGTTCTTCGGCAAGGGCCTCTTCAACGGCACCCAGACGAATCTGCGGTTCGTACCGGAGCAGTCGAGCGACTTCATCTTCACGGCGGTGGGCGAACAGTTGGGCTTTGTAGGGAGCCTCTTCGTGCTGCTGCTCTTCGGCATCATCATCTGGCGGGCGCTCGTCGCAGCGGCAAACGCGATCGACCGCTTCAGCCAGTTGGTCGCGACCGGTGTCGCCGCACTGATTGCTTTTCACGTATTCGTCAACATCGGGATGACCGTCCGCTTGATGCCGGTCACGGGGTTGCCGTTGCCGTTCATGTCATCGGGGGGGACCGTCTTCGTGACGATGAGCGTCGCTCTGGGCATGGCCCACTCGGTGTGGATGCGCCGTTCACCCCTCGTGGGGGAGCGTACGAGTATCGATGACTGACCGCTGTCGGGCCCCTTGGCCGAAAGCAGCCGCGTCGTCTACAGTCATCGCTCATGCACCGACGCTTCGAACAGGGCTGGATTGAGGTCATTTCAGGCCCGATGTTCTCCGGCAAGAGTGAAGAGCTGATCCGCAGGGTCACCCGATACGGAATCGCGCGAATCCCCGTTCAGACCTTCAAGCCAGAGATCGACACGCGATACGCAACGGGTGAGGTCGTCTCTCACTCGAACCTCTCGACTGAAGCGATTCCGGTCGCCGATTCGAGCGAACTCCTGCACGCCGTGGAGGACCGCACAGTCGTCATCGGCATCGACGAGGCCCAGTTCTTCGACCAGGGACTGGTCGATGCCGCGATGCAACTCGCAGGCGCGGGGAAGCAACTGATCATTGCCGGACTCGATCTCGACTACCTCGGTCGACCGTTCGAGCCGATTCCGACGCTGATGCTCCGGGCGGAGTACGTGACGAAGGCGCTCGCCGTCTGCCATCGGTGCGGCGGTCCCGGCCTGTTCACGCAGCGCGTGGTGCAGTCGGATGAACTCGTGGTACTCGGCGCCCAGGACTCCTACGAAGCCCGGTGTCGACGCTGTTTCAACCCGGAAGAAGCACATCAGGAGAGCCTGCTCGAGTCGGAGTAGCCGGGTCGTGGAGTCGCTGAGGAGCCGGGGAGGGGTCTGCGGTCGAATTCTTCGGGTACCGGCACGTCCTTGCTACGATGCGGAACGGTTCGACCGCACACCGCGGTCACCATTTTCGACCTGGGACGAACCGAGTGGCCCCCGCGCGTATGTTCAGCGCCTACCGGCATCAACTGACGATCGACCTTCGAGTCTCCGTCGTGCCTGACCTCACGCTGAATCGTTGCGCACAACGGCCTTCGTACCGCCCAGTCACCTCGAAGGAGTCCACTGATGGGATTGTTCCGGAAGAAGTCCGCGCGCATTCTGCGCCACGGTTCGGCGACAGAGGAACGCACCGTTCGTACGGTCGACGGCGAGTCGGTCACCGTACGGCGGTTCTCGACCGCTGATACCAAGACGGCACGCACGTCCACAAAGCAGAAGCCGCGAAAGCAGCAGAAGCAGAGGCAGAAGCCGAAACAGCGCAACGATCAGCGCCGTCGCCGCAGGTCCTCTCACGTCGACGTCGTCGCACCGCCGGAGACTGCTCGCAAGCAGATGCTCGTGCGGTCAATGCCTCATCAGACACAGATCGTCGTTCTCGAAGGCCCGGTGCTGGTTGAGCACTACGTGGCGCGGTCCGACAAGCGATCCCTCGTCGGCAACGTCTACCTCGGCAAGGTCAGGAACGTCCTGCCCGGCATGGAAGCCGCGTTCGTCGACTTCGGCGCAGGCAAGAATGGTGTTCTGTACGCCGGAGATGTGAACTACGCGTCGTACGACATGAACGGCAAGCCGAAGCGCATCGAATCCGCGCTCTCGGCAGGTGACCCGGTGCTCGTCCAAGTCGTCAAGGACGCCATGGGTCACAAGGGCGCCCGCCTCACCAACCAGATCAGCCTCGCCGGCCGCTACCTCGTCCTCGCTCCGGATCCGCAGGTTCGCGGTATCTCTCGCCGTCTGTCCGATGACGAGCGACGCCGTCTCCGCGAACTGATTGCCGAACTCCGCCCCGAGGGGATGGGGATCATTGTGCGAACCGCAGCCGAAGGCGCCTCGCGCGAGGACATCAAGTCGGACATCGATCGTCTGATCGGGATCTGGGAAGACATCGACCGCGACGCGAAGTCCGCGTCGGCCCCTGCCCTTATCTACCAAGAGCCGCCGCTGGTGATTCGCGTCATCCGTGAGCACTTCACCCGCGACTTCAAGCGCCTCCTCGTCGACACTCGCTCGACCTACGATCAGATCCTGTCGTATCTCGGCGGCACCGAATCCGACCTCATCGAGAAGGTTCAGATCTACGGCGACGAACTCCCGCTGTTCGAGCGGTTCCACGTCGAGGACCAACTCCGCAAAGCGCTCGACCGCAAGGTGTGGCTCCCATCTGGAGGCCACATCGTGATCGACCGCACCGAGGCCCTCACGGTGATCGACGTGAATACGGGGCGCTACGTTGGCCACTCGAACCTCGAAGACACGGTTCTGCAGAACAACCTCGAGTCGGCGGAGGAGATCGCCAGGCAGCTCCGGTTGCGGGACATCGGCGGCATCATTGTGATCGACTTCATCGATATGGAGATCGAGAAGAACCAGGACGCCGTCTTGCTGCGCCTTCGTGAGCACCTTGCGAAGGACAAGATGAGGACGCAGGTGTTCGATGTGTCGAACCTCGGTCTCGTCGAGATGACGCGCAAGAACGTGTCGGCGGGACTGCTCGAGTCGTTCTCGGAGCTGTGCCCCCAGTGCAACGGGCGGGGAGTGCTCCTCCATGAGGAAGCAGCGGCGACCGGGGTCCCGATCGGGATCGACGACGAGGACGCCGACTGAACCAGGTCGTCATAGACCGCGGTTCCGCTATGATTCAGGGGCGCTTCGCACGCGAAGTGTCTGACCGCGCCGAGAGAATCGGCCCGACCACCATCATCATTGAAGGATCATGTACGCCATCATTCGCGCCGGCGGCAAGCAGGCCAAAATTCAAGAGGGTGACGTCCTCGACGTCGAGCGGGTCAAGAGCGAAGGCGAAGTCACGTTCACGCCGCTCCTCATCGTTCAGGATGACGGCTCTGTCATCTCCGACCGGGATGCACTCGACAAGCTGACCGTAACGACTGAGGTCGTCGGTGACTCCACCGGACCGAAGATCGACATCTTCAAGTACAAGTCGAAGACCGGGTATCGGCGCCGTGCCGGACACCGTCAGAAGTACACCCAACTCCTGGTGAAGTCGATCGAACTCCCAGGAGCGAAGAAGAAGGCGTCGAAGAAGAAGGACGCCAAGAGCGAGGACTCAGCGAAGGCCCCCAAGGCCTCCAAGGCTTCCAAAGCCCCCAAAGCCCCCAAAGCCCCCAAAGCCGAGAAACCCGAGAAGGCTCCCGCGACCGACGAGAAGGAGGGCTGAGATGTCCAAAACCAAGGCAAGCGGTTCATCCAAGAACGGTCGCGATTCTGCAGCGCAGAGGCTCGGACCCAAGGTGTTTGACGGCCAGGTCGTCAACGCAGGTGCGATCATCGTCCGCCAGCGCGGCACCCGCATCCACCCCGGCGACAACGTCGGCCGTGGCGGCGACGACACCCTGTACGCGCTCATCGAGGGCAAGGTACAGTACGGCACGAAGCGTGGCCGTCGCAACGTCTCGGTGTTCGCCTAGGCACCGCCCCTCGTATCTCGTAGTCCTTGCCTGATGCGTCGGCCTCGTGCCGGCGCATTGGCATTTCCAGATCGGCATGAAGGCGGCATCAATGGCTCCTGACTTCGCACTACGGTTCCCCCATGGCTTCCTTCGTTGATTCTGTACGTCTGTTTGCACGCGGTGGCGCGGGCGGAGCAGGTGTGACGGCTTTCCAGAAGCGGAAGGGGAAGCCGCGCGGTCGACCAAACGGCGGCCGCGGCGGCCGCGGCGGCCGCGTCGAACTTGTTGCGGACGCGTCCGTCGGCTCGCTGCTGCGCTACGACCGCAAGCCGCATTGGAAAGCGGGCGACGGCGAACACGGCGGGGGAGAGCTGCGTCACGGAAAGAACGGGGAGAGCCTCGAACTTGCCGTACCACTTGGCACGCTCGTGCACGACGAGGACGGGGTACTCATTGCCGACCTAGTCGAACCCGGCCAGCGGTTGGTTGTTGCCGAGGGTGGCCGAGGCGGGAGGGGGAACGCCTCATTTGTCACACCGGATCGACGAGCACCCTCCTTCTCCGAACAAGGCGAGTACGGCGAGGACAAGACGCTGCACCTCGAACTCCAGCTCGTCGCAGATGCGGCGCTGATCGGCTATCCGAACGCCGGCAAGAGCACCCTCATCTCAGGTGTTTCGGCGGCGTCGCCAAAGATTGCCGACTACCCCTTCACGACGTTGGTCCCTCATCTCGGCGTGGTTTCGCTCGGTGACCGCGAGTTCGTGCTCGCTGACATTCCCGGTCTGATCGAAGGTGCCGCGGATGGGAAGGGCCTTGGACACGAGTTCCTCCGTCACACGGAGCGTGCGCGCGTGCTCGTGGTGTTGCTCGATCCGTCGGACCTCCAGGTTGACACCCCTGAGCGCCAGTACTACGTGCTGATGAACGAACTCAAGCTGCATTCGCCGGAACTCGCCGAGCGTCCGAGCGTTGTGGTCCTGAGCAAGGCGGATCTGCCAAACGACTACCCGACGGGGTGGGCTGAGGATCTCGGTCTCGATCTCGTTGAGGTTTCTGGTGTCACCGGAGCCGGCGTGACCGATCTGCTGCACCGGATCGCCGATTTGGCCAAAATGGCGCAGCGCACCGCTCCGGAGCGCGAAGGCTTCATGCTCCACCGGCCTCTCGGCCAAACCTTCGCGATCAATCGAGTCGACGAAGAATGGGTGGTGTCGGGGCGGGCTGCGGCTCGTGCTGTGAACCTCGACGATCTCACCAACCCCGAGGCCGCAGATCTCGTTTCGAAACGTCTGGTGGCGACCGGCATCGATGGCGCTCTGCGGGACGCGGGTGCCGAACCGGGCGACGATGTCCGAATCGACGACCTCGTGTTCACCTACGACCCGGATGCGGCCGAGGGCGAAGTCGAAGAGGAGTATTGGTGAGGTGGCCAATCGAGCGGGGTCGCGCCGTTGTCGTCAAGATCGGCTCCTCCAGCCTGACCACCCAAGGTGGCTTGATCGATGCTGACGCCGTTGATCGAGTCGTCGCGCAAATCGTCGGACTTCGCGAGAACGGTTATCCCGCCGTCCTCGTCAGTTCCGGGGCCGTTGCCGCCGGTCTTCCAGCTCTCGGGGTCACCGAACGCCCGACCGACGTTCCGGGCCTGCAAGCGGCGGCCGCCGTCGGCCAGAGCAAGCTGATCGAGCGCTACGCCAGCGCGTTCACCGCCCACGGCCTCGTCGTGGGCCAGGTCCTCCTGACCCGCGATGTGTTGGCCAGCCGCGAGCCCCACCTTCACGCGCGCGCAGCCCTCGACCGACTCCTCGCTCTCGGCGTGGTGCCCATTGTCAATGAGAACGACACGGTGGTGGTCGACGAGCTGCGGTTCGGAGACAACGACCGGCTTGCTGCGATCGTGTCCCACTTGGTTGGTGCCGGCCTGCTGGTGATCCTGACGGACACGCCCGGGCTCTATGCGCACGATCCCAGGCTGGTGGCGGAGCCGGAGCTGCTCAGCGCCGTACAGCACACGGACGAAATCCTCGACGAACTGAGGAGCGGAGGTGACGCAGGGGCGTTCGGCTCCGGGGGAGTCGCCACCAAGGTCGCAGCGGCCCGTATGGCGGCCTATTCGGGCATCCCCACGGTCGTGACGGCAGCGGGTGACCCCCAGGCCGTTCGCCTGGCCGTCGCAGGCGACGATCTTGGGACCTGGGTAGCTCCTCGTGAAGCCAGCCTGCCCGCCCGCAAACTCTGGATTGCCTTCAGCCTGCCGTCGAAGGGCGTGCTCACGGTCGACCGGGGGGCAGTAGCCGCAATCGTCGGGGATGGTCGTTCCCTTCTCGCCGCCGGTGTGACCGCCGTTCAGGGACGCTTCGCCAGGGGCGACGCTGTGGAGGTCCATGACGACGCAGGACGGCTCATCGCCAAGGGCCTCGCCGGACTCGCTGCAACGACCCTACGTGACGTGCTCGGCCAGCACACCTCGATCGCCGGAGGAGCCGCCATCCACCGGGACGACCTGATCGTGCTCACCTGAACCGACGTCCGGCCGTTGTCGACCGTTGGGGAGCCCCGGGGATGGCTACAGACCGCTCGCCGTCAGATTCTGGCATGTGGGTCGAACGACCCCTTCGGTTCAATCTTTGGTTCCCGAAGGCCGATGATGGAAGAGTGGGCCAATTGGCCTGAAGGAGCGAATTCAGAGGGTGGGCCGTGGCCAGAATCATTTCAATCGAAGACTCGCCGGCGTTGCAGCGGCTCCTCGCCATCACGATGCGCGGAACTGAGATCGATATCGAACCACATCTCCTTGGCCGATCAGGCCTCGAGGCCGCAGTCGAGAATCCGCCGGACCTCATCATCCTGGATCTGGGACTGCCGGACATTCCGGGATGGGACGTGCTCGAACGCCTGCGCGCCGAGCCGACGACGGCCGACGTACCGATCCTCGTTGCGACCGGCGAGACCCGCAGTGGCGTCGTGGAACGCATCTCCGAGATGGGGGCTGTGATGCTCGAGAAGCCCTTCACCGGGGCTGTTCTGCGAGCGACGGTGCGTGTGCTCATTGGCGCGCGTGCGGAGGTTGGATCGCCAACGTGATGGTTCACATCGGCAATCCAACGCGATAGGTTGTCCCAGCGGTGACGGCGATGGAGCACCGTGATCGCACTCCTCGTGGTGATCGTCCTTGCGACGTCGTTGGCCCCCGCACCATGCACCGGTCTCGCAGCACCCGTTGACGGGGCGGTCATTCGCGGATTCCTCCCAACCGGTCGATACAGCGGCCACTGGGGCATCGATATCGCGATCCCGGCCGATTCTGCGGTCCACGCTGCAGACGATGGCACGGTCTCGTTCACGGGCATCGTGGTCGGGAATCGCACGGTGACGATCGATCATGGTGGCATCAAGACCTCCTACTCCTATCTGTCCGCGTCGTCCGTGCAGACCGGCAGCCGCGTTCGCCGGGGAACGATCGTTGGAACGGCCGGAATCCACGATGGGCGTGTCGCTTTGCATTTCTCCGTGCGCGTGGACGGTGTCTACGTCGACCCGCAGATCGCCCTCCGGTGCAACGTCGATCTACACGCGGCACTGTGGCTGCGCGCCATGGAGTCCAAGACTCCGTATCCTGGCTCTCATGCGAGCCATCCTCGGCGGAACATTCGATCCCCCGCACATCGCGCACCTCGTGGCAGGGGAGACCGCCCACGACCAGCTTGGCGTGCAGACCGTCACGTACCTTCCCGCGGGTCGACCGTGGCAGAAGCTCGGAACAGGCGTGTCCGAGGCTCGTCACCGTCTGCGCATGATCGAACTCGCCACCGCCGGGGTCGACTACTTCAGCGTCGACGATCGCGAGGTCCACCGTGACGGCTGGACCTACACGATCGACACCGTCGAGAGCTTCGCTGGCGAGGACATCATCCTCATCGTCGGAGCCGACAGTGCCAAAGGACTACCGACGTGGAATCGCGCGGCCGAACTCATCGAACGGGTTCGGATTGCGGTCGTACCACGGCCCGGCGTGGAACGTGCCGAAGTCGAGCGTGTCTTCGACGGAGATGTCGAGTGGCTCGACATGCCGGATCTCCTGATCTCGGGAACGATGCTCCGTCATCGTGTTGAGAAGGGCCAGTCGATTCGGTTCATGGTCCCCGGGCTCGTACTCGACTACGTGCAAGAACACCACCTCTACGCCGAACCTCGTGAAGCATGGCCACAGGCCACCTAGAATCGGCGTACCAGCAGAGAAGGAAGCCCCATCCCAGCCAACCCCCACGCAGAAACCGCGGCGCGTGCCGCCGCTGAAGCCATCATCGACAAGAAGGGCAACGATGTTGCCCTTCTTGACGTCTCGGACCTGGTGGTCGTCACCGACGTCTTCGTGATCGGTTCCGGAACCTCCAACCGTCACGTTCGATCGCTCGCCGACGACGTCGAAGTCCGGCTCCGCGAGTTGGGAGACCGTCCCCTTCGGCGCGAGGGCGCCGACTACGGTCGGTGGGTGCTCCTCGACTACGGAGATCTGGTCGTGCATCTGTTCGACAACGAGACCCGTGACTTCTACGACCTCGAGCGATTGTGGGCGGATGCCCCGCGGATCGAGTTCTCCGAGGTGTCGGCTAGCACCGAGGTCTGATACACTCCCGCATCTTCCGGGGGCTGTAGCTCAGCCTGGCAGAGCACTTGACTGGCAGTCAAGGGGTCAGGGGTTCGAATCCCCTCAGCTCCACCCGAAGGACAATCGTTGAAACCCTT
>Ga0316191_10000373_pt1 | contig 28765 bp, 25 predicted proteins | sample Eddworburr2cm_MG_FD_204928 | JGI IMG/M metagenome (GOLD analysis project Ga0316191, IMG submission 204928) | Coastal sediment microbial communities from Maine, United States - Eddy worm burrow 2 cm | ecosystem: Environmental > Aquatic > Marine > Coastal > Sediment | place: USA: Maine... | reverse complement strand
AATAATGGTAACACACCCGGGCAGGGTACTGCATCAGAACAATCGGCGCTGACAACGCTCCTGAGACGGCCTGAACGACGCTACGTCAATTTATCGTCACTTCATCATGGCCGCCATTTTGGCGAGATCCGGACGTTCGACGCCCCCCCGTTCGGTGACGATAACATCCACCAGATCAGCCGGCGTGACATCAAACGCCGGATTCCAGGCCTGCGCACCGGCAGCCGCAATCCGTTGCCCGCCAAGCGCCAGCACTTCATCCGGCGAACGGGCCTCAATAGGAATATCCTCGCCTGACGCAATCGCCATATCCACGGTGGAACTCGGCGCCACCACCATGAATTTCACACCGTGGTGACGCGCCGCAACTGCCGCGCTGTATGTCCCGATTTTGTTCGCAACATCACCGTTGGCGGCAATACGATCCGAACCCACGATCACCCATTGCACCTTGCCTAGCTTCATCAGATGTGCCGCCGCGCCATCCACCAGCAAGGTGACCGGGATCCCGTCCCTGACCAGTTCCCAGGCGGTCAGGCGAGCGCCCTGCATCCAGGGGCGCGTTTCATCGGCAAACACCGCGCTGAGTTTACCAGCCGACCAGGCACTGCGTATCACGCCAAGTGCCGTGCCATAGCCACCGGTCGCCAGCGAACCGGTATTGCAATGTGTGAGCACGCCGCTGCCGGCATCGATAAACCCGGCGCCCAGCTCGCCCATGGTACGGTTGGCCTGTATGTCCTGCTCTTGAATACTGCGCGCCAGTTCCAGCAGTGCCGGCACCGGGTCACCCTGCAGAGTCTCTGCTTTTTCCTGCATGTGTCGCAGCGCCCAGCCCAGGTTGACCGCAGTGGGACGCGCCTGGTTCAGGACTGCGAGATCCTGCTGAAAGCCTGAGCGCCAGTCGCCACGATCGGCAGCAAAGCGTGCCCGGGCAGCGAGCACTGCGGCGTAGGCCGCGGTAATCCCGATAGCGGGTGCGCCGCGCACCACCATCTCGCGTATTGCATCGGCAGCCACCTGGCAGTCGCTGATAACCAGCGTTTCCTCCCTGCCGGGCAGGAAGCGTTGATCCAGCAGATGCAGTGCGTCGTCCACCCACGCCACGGCACGAATCTGATCATTGGAATTTGGCATTTTTCTTACTCAACTTATTAGTGTAATTTACAAACGAATGTATAGTTATTACCTATTGCACTTGCAAGGGCTTAACAGAACGGTTTAACTTAATCTGGTATTTGATTGGGTTTAATCCCCTGCCGCTTGACTAAAGCGCCTGCTTTTAGCAGTGGTGCATCTGTAGGAGCGCCGGCCTTCGGCGCGATTGTAACGGCATGCTGGTCGCGGTCAGGAGACCGCTCCTACAGTTTTTCAGACAACAGCAACAACCCCGTCACGAGGAGACTATAATGGAATCGATAACAACTATCGACTGGACTGATCCGGGCCTCATCCAGGCCCTGCTGATACCCTGGGGTATTCGCCTCGCTATCGCGCTTGCCATCTTCATTATCGGTCGCTGGATAGCACGCTGGCTGACCAATATCGTCCGCAAGCTGATGACCAAGTCCAACCTGGACGTCATGCTGATCAACTTCCTGGGTAACCTGGTCTACACGGTACTGATACTGGTGGTCGTGATGGCCACGCTTGACCACCTGGGTATAAGAACAACATCGCTGCTCGCTGTTTTCGGTGCCGCAGGTCTGGCCATCGGTCTGGCATTAAAAGACTCGCTGTCCAACTTCTCTTCCGGCGTCATGATCATTCTGTTCCGCCCGTTCAAGGTCGGTGATTTCATCGAGGCCGCGGGTGCTGCTGGCGTGGTCGAGGAGGTGCGCATGTTCGCGACCATTATGCGTACCGGCGACAACCGCCAGATCATCGTGCCGAATGGCCAGATCTACGGCGGCACCATTACCAACTACTCGGCAAAACCCACCCGGCGCATAGACCTGGTATTCGGTATTGGCTACGGAGATGACATCGCAAAAGCCAAAAAGATTATTGACGATATCATGCAACAGGATGAGCGCATCCTGTCCGATCCGGCGCCTGGCATTGCGCTGGGCGAACTGGCCGAAAGCAGCGTCAATTTCAATGTGCGCCCCTGGGTAAATAACGAAGACTATTGGCCGGTGCGCGCGGACTTGCTGGAAAAAATCAAACTGGCCTTCGACGCTAATGGCATCAGCATCCCGTTCCCGCAGCAGGACGTGTATATGCACGAAGTGGCCTGACGCAAGGATCGCCAGGGGAAAACCTGCTCAGCATATACCCCCTGGCGGTCAATACCGGCAGATCGAAGGCGTATTTCCCTGCTACGGCCCTGCCCCGCTATACTGACGCGATGAAAACAACAGAAACCCTGCTCCACGCCCGCTGGGTGATCCCCGTGGAGCCCGATGCCACAGTGCTCGAATACCACAGCATTGCCATTGAAGAGGGACGTATCAGCGCCATCCTGCCATCGGCTGATGCCCGTCAATCGTACCAGGCACAGACGGTACTGGAACTCGACCAGCACGCTCTGATTCCCGGCCTGATCAATGCACACACACATGCCGCCATGACCCTGCTGCGCGGTATCGCCGATGACCTGCACCTGATGGACTGGCTGCAGAATCATATATGGCCCGCGGAACAGAGATGGGTCGGCGAACAGTTTGTGCACGACGGTACCCAGCTTGCCGTGGCAGAAATGTTGCGCAGCGGTACCACCTGCTTTAACGATATGTACTTCTTCCCTGAAGTCAGTGCACGCGTGGCCGCCAGCAGCATGATACGCGCCTGCGCCGGCATGATATTGATCGACTTCCCAACCGCTTATGCTGACAACCCGGAAGAGTACTTCGCCAAAGGACTGGCGCTACACGATGAATACAAACACCATCCACTGGTCAGCTGCGCGTTCGCACCCCACGCCCCTTACACAGTCTCCGACCAGCCATTGAAAAAAGTCCGGATGCTGGCCGATGAGCTGGATCTTCCGGTCCACATTCATTTACACGAAACGGCGAGCGAAATCGCCAACAGCCTGAAAGACACCGGACAGCGTCCACTCGACCGACTGGAGCAACTGGGACTGCTGTCCCCTAACCTGGTCGGCGTACACATGACCCAGCTGGAAGACAGTGAAATCCAGCGCCTCAGCGATTGCAGCGCCAGTGTAGTGCACTGCCCCGAATCCAACCTGAAACTGGCGAGCGGTTTCTGTCCGGTACAGAAGCTGGTCGATGCCGGTGTGAATGTGGCACTGGGCACGGACGGTGCCGCCAGCAACAATGATCTCGATATGCTGGGTGAAATGCGCTCCGCGGCCCTGCTGGCCAAGGCAGTACACCAGGATGCCAGCGCCCTGCCCGCCCATACGGCGCTGCGCATGGCCACCCTGAACGGTGCCCGCGCCCTCGGTATAGCCGACCAGACCGGTTCCCTTGAAACCGGCAAATGGGCGGACATCAGCGCGATCGACCTCGGTGCACTGGAAACCCAGCCGCTCTACGACCCGGTATCGCAACTGGTTTATGCCGCCGGCCGGGAGCAGGTGACGGATGTCTGGGTGGCTGGTCAGCACGTTCTGAAAGCACGCGCATTGACGCACCTTGATATCCATGATCTCATTCAGCGCGCAAGCGGCTGGCAGAAACGTATCGCCGCAGGTGATCCCAGCCTGTAATTTCGGTATCGTGTGAACCATGAACGCAACCACTCACAACGTCGATCACGCCGAAGTCAATAAATTCGAGGAACTCGCTACGCGCTGGTGGGATCCCAACAGCGAGTTCAAGCCGCTGCACGACATCAACCCGTTGCGGGTCGACTACATCAATCAACGCGCAGCGCTGGAAAACCGCAAGGTCATCGACATTGGCTGCGGCGGTGGCCTGCTGTCGGAAGCGATGGCAGTACTGGGGGCACAGGTCACCGGTATCGATATGGGCGAGGCCCCACTCACCGTCGCCCGCCTGCACCAGCACGAATCCGGCATAACTGTCGATTACCAGCGCACCACAGCCGAACAGATGGCTGAACAGAACCCCGGCCGGTTCGATATCTGCACCTGCCTGGAAATGCTCGAACATGTCCCTGACCCCGCATCGGTAGTACAAGCCTGTGCAGACCTGACCTGTCCCGGTGGAGACCTGTTCTTCTCAACCATCAACCGTAACCCGAAAGCCTGGCTGTTCGCCGTGGTCGGTGCAGAGTACCTGCTGCGCATGCTGCCCAAAGGCACCCACGACTACCGTAAATTCATCCGGCCGTCGGAACTCGAACGCTGGGCGCGAGCCGCGGGACTGGAACTGCAGAACCTGACCGGCATGACCTACAACCCGCTGACGCAGGAATACAAACTCGGTACCGATGTCGATGTAAACTACCTGGCCTGGTTCAAGAAAGCAGAATGATTCAAACCGTCCTGTTCGACCTCGACGGCACCCTGCTCGATACTGCCCCCGACCTCGCCAACGCGCTGAATGCAGTGCTGGAAATGAATGGTCGCCCCGCACTGCCTTTCGAACATATCCGCCCCGTCGTCTCGCACGGCGGCCGCGCCCTGGTCGAACTGGGCTTCGGACTGGCACCCGAGCACCCGGACTTCGAACCGCTCAGAAAACAGTTGCTCGACTATTACCGCGAACATATCGCCGACGAAACAACGCTATTCCCCGGCATGAACGATGTCCTGGAAAGCATTGAACAAAGTGGCAGGAACTGGGGTGTCGTCACCAATAAACCGGGCTGGCTTACAGAACCCCTGATGGACGCGCTCGACCTGACCCGGCGCACCACCGGTATTGTCTCCGGCGACACGCTCGAAGAACGCAAGCCCCACCCGGCCCCTCTGCTGCACGCCTGCGACTTAATCGGTAGCAAGCCCGGCGACTGCCTGTACGTCGGCGATGCCGAACGCGATATCGAAGCCGGACACAATGCCGGCATGACTACCCTGGTAGCGATGTTCGGTTATTTGCTGGAACAGGACAGACCGGAAACCTGGGGTGCAACTGCGTTAGTTCAGAAGCCAGGTGAAATTCTGGACTGGGTGAAGTAATCGACTTACCCCGGCAACTCCGGAAAATCATCGGCATCTGAAACCGGGAACTCCCCCACTGTCTCATTTGCCGCTGACTCATCGGGCCGCATAAATAACAGCGATCCCATTGCCAGCGCATAGAACACGGCCATTAAACCGGCAACCCGGGTCTGTGATTTGGCCGCACCCTGCAACACCTCATCACGATCAATTTCTGCGAGGATCGCCCAGCGAAAGCCGTCTATTTCCATACTGTCGTATGCCGACAATACCGGCACGCCCCGGTAGTCAGGCATCATCATGACACCCTGCTTTCCAGCGAGCGCACGCTTCACTGAAGCGGTTTCGACGCTGGTCTGCAGAACGGTGGACTGTTGGGAGAAGCGTGAAGCACTGCGCATCAGGTAGTCTTCACCCACCAGGTAGGTCTCACCACTGTCGCCCATACCCGCAGTGAATTGCATGATGGAGCCGATTCGATCGATCGGTAATTGAAACGCCAGTACTCCGAGAATGTCACCATCGCCATTTTTCATAGCCTTCGCCATAAACATGGCCGGGGCATCTGCGCTCGGAGCATAGGCCACCAGGTCACTGGTAACGGTACCCTTTTCCGGGGGTGCTGACAGTGCGCGCCGATACACATCGGCTAAACCGGTGTGTTTCCACGTTCCGGTTTTCAGGTTGCTGCCAAAATCCGATTCTTTTTCCACTGTGTAGAAAACGTCACCGTCCGGGCTGATCAGGAAAAGATCATAATAGCCGCGCTCGGTAACAAACTTTTTCGCCAGCGGGTGAAGCCTGGCGTGTAGTGCACTGTACGCCGATCCATCGCCGGCATCGGATAACTGATGGCGTGCACCGGCGGGATGCGGATTACTTTCTATATAGAGTTTGCGAAGCCCGGCACCGGGTTCGCCCTGTTGCGCGGCCGCATTCTGCCAGAGATCAACCAACTCCACCTGCCTTGCCGTCAGCTCTTCGTTGAGGCTCCAGAAGGTTAATTCCGCTTCGGCGGTCTTGAAATAATCCGTCAACGCCTGCTTGCGTAGCGAGTTCAACAACATGAAACGTTCCTGCGCCTGTTCGAACTGCTTGTCAGCCAGGTAGTGCACCATTCCGTAGGCTATTGCCACACTGGCCAGTGCCAGTATCAAACCGGCGGCAAGCATGAACTTCAATCGTGGTTTACTGCTTAGCATCATTCACCTCGACCTTTGGCATCATGACCAGGCGATCCCGAACAACGGTATCCACAGCCTGCCAGGTAAAACTGAAATGCTCAAACTCTTCCCGGGTAACGCGGTCTTTGGACAGGTCCGCCACGATTTGCTGCAGCATACCGAGAAGACGATCCTTGAGTGCTCTGAGTTCGGCAACAGAATCGCTCTTTCCGGCCTGATCGGCAATCTCCATCAAATGCACGCTGTAGTCACTTACGCGGACCTTGTGTGCCCGCTGCAAGCGGGCACGCAGCGCATAGACAAGTGACGAGAGTATCGCCAGAACGTAGAGCAGCGACGCCAGCATGCGTGTGTTCTGCTGCCAGAAACCGGGTTTCTCACGATCATAGTACAGCCGTGCCCCTGGATGGAGTGGCATTGATACGATACCTTCAGCATCGAATGGCTTGATGAAGCCGGCAAGTCGATTCATTGACACCATTTCAGAGTGGCTTTCGAACAAGGTCCGCGTTAGCTGCATAACCAGATCCGGTTGCAGATCCGCGCGCGCCACCAGCATGCGCTCCAGCACCGGCGTAGGCAAATCGACCGCTGGCAGCGAGGGTGAACCGCGATATGCACCGGCGGGAATCACACCGGTCCTTAGCGCCGGGCGTTGCAGGGACAGCGCTTCTGCCTGTTTGATCGGCACCAGTCGCATGGGGTGATCACGCACCAGCTCGCGAATTGACAGGTTGCCCGGCGCCCTGACCCTGAATACCGCGTCGACCTGTCCCATGATCATGGCAAAATCAGCGGCATCATCTGACATGGGCAACGCTGTCATAGCGTCGGGTGACAGCCCATAGTGTTCGGCAGCAAACCAGAAGGCACTGTTCTGTCCGCTGCCTTCGGGCGCAATCGCCACACGCTTGCCGGCAAGTTCGTTAAAGCGTGTAATTTCCGACCTGTCACTGACTATCAGTTGATAGGCATCAGCGTACAGTGACGCCACGGCTGTGACGCTCTCATCGGCGCGTGTATCGGCCTGTATGGTTGCAAACGCCACCTGTCCCGCTTCCAGCAGCCGGGCATTGTCCGCGGAGCCTCCGGTTTCGAATACGTCCAGACGTACATTTGATGCCGACTGGTTATATACCTGCGCAATGACGCTAGCCAGTTTAAAGGCTTCCCCATTACTGGGGCCTGCGGCAATCGCCAGGCGTTCAACGCGCGTCGACATAAACCAGAAAAACGCGGCTGACAGGGTTGCCAACCACAGAACTACAAGAATGATGAAACGCGTCCGTTTGTCCATGGGTTCAAACACTACCCCGCCGCAGACAAATTGTATACCGCGTTATCGGACGGGTTAAACTGTTCGTGCGGGCGAAAATCCCACTCGACGCCGGCATTATCCGGTATGATAACTCCTCATGGAACTCTCACAGTGGTTGATACTTTTGGCGGGCGTAATTTTGGCAGCGGCGGTCGGCTGGCTGCTCGGGCATGCGCGTGCCCAGCGTGATGTCACACGCCTGCGTGAGGACAACGCACGCCTGACCAGCCAGCTGGAAACACAGCAAACCGCCTTCGAAGAAAAAGCGCGCACGCTGGAAGACGTTCGCAATCAGTTTGAAACCACGTTCAAGTCGCTTGCCGGGGACGTGCTCAAATCCAACACCAGTGAATTCCTGAAGCTGGCGGAAACCAGTTTCAATACACTGCACACCAAAGCCAGTGGCGAACTGGAGAAACGTGAAAAAGCGGTCGAGAGCCTGGTAAAGCCTATCCGGGAGTCGCTGGATAAAACCGATCAGCACATCCGCAAAATGGACAAGGAGCGCCATGAAGCTTTTGGTTCACTTACCCAGCACCTGAAGTTCATGGCCACCGCACAGGAACAGCTGCAGGGGGAAACGCGCAACCTGGTTAAGGCATTACGCCGCCCCGAAGTACGCGGCCAGTGGGGCGAGCTTACACTGAAACGGCTGGCGGAACTGGCCGGCATGGTTGAACACTGCGATTTCGAACAGCAGCGCAGTGTCGATACTGAACAGGGCAAGCAGCGGCCGGACATGGTGGTCCGCATGCCGGGCGGACGTGAGATTATCGTCGACGCGAAAGCACCTATGGATGGTTACCTGGGTGCCGTCGAGGCAAAGGACGATAGCGAGCGTGGCCTTGAACTCCAGCGTCATGCGCGCAATGTCCGCGGCCGGGTGCGTGAGCTATCCAGCAAGGGATACTGGCAGCAGTTCCCCCAGTCTCCGGATTTCGTGGTGCTATTCATTCCCGGCGACCAGTTTCTTAGCTCGGCACTGGAGGTCGATCCAAAGCTGCTGGAAGACGCCATGACGGACAAGGTGGTACTGGCAACCCCGTCCAGTCTGGTCGCACTGCTGCGCGCCGTTGCCTATGGCTGGCGTCAGGAGGCTCTGGCTGAGAACGCCGAGCATATCCGTACCGTGGGCGAGCAACTGTACGGGAGATTGAGTACCTTTGCAGAACACCTCGGCAAGCTGGGCAGCAGCCTGGATCGCAGCGTGGATAGTTATAATAAGGCCGTGCGTTCGTTCGACAGCCGGGTACTTCCGGGCGCGCGCAAGTTCAACGAGATGGGCATCCAGAGTAAAAAGGACCTGCCGGAGCCGCAACCGGTTGAGCGTCTGCCACGCGCCGTACAGGGTGATACCGACCCACCCACCGATGTCCACTAGGCAACCGGACGCGGCACAACAGGGATATCGCTGGTGCCGCACCCTCGCCCGTTCCCACTACGAAAATTTTCCGGTAGCTTCGTTGTTTCTCCCTGTGCGGCTGCGTAACCCGGTAGCGGCAATCTATGCCTTTGCACGTACAGCCGATGATATAGCAGACGAAGGTGACGCTGCGGCAGAAGAACGCCTGCAACAGCTTGACGCAATAGAGCTGGCGCTAAATGAAATCGGTTCGGGAACAACACCGGACGCCCCGCTGTACCAGGCTCTGGCAGATACCATAACGCGGAACAACCTGCCGATCGCGCTGTTCCACGACCTGCTCAGCGCTTTTCGGCAGGATGTGCATAAAAGTCGCTATGCCGATTTTGGTGAAGTCATGGACTACTGTCGGCGCTCCGCCAACCCCATCGGCCGCTTGTTATTACACCTCACCGGGCATGCCACGGAACGCAACCTCGCCATGTCGGATGCGCTGTGCAGCGCGCTGCAACTGATAAATTTCCTGCAGGACATCGAACAGGACTACCGTGAGAACAGGCGCATTTATATCCCGCAGGACGAAATGCAACGCTTCGCCATTACCGACGCGGATATAGAACGGCGACATAACAGCTTTCAGCTGAGGCTGCTGGTTCAGCACCAGGCCCAGCGCGCATCAAAACTGCTAGGCGCCGGCAGCCCGCTGGGAAAAGTGCTCAAGGGCCGTTTTGGGCTGGAATTGCGCGCCATTACCCTGAGTGGAGCACGGATACTGGAGAAACTTTATCAACAGGAGGATATATTCAGCCGGCCGCGACTGGATTTCGCAGACCGCTGGCGCATCGCTCTGGGCGCGATCAAGCAGGGATTCACCTGACCAACAGAAGCGGCTTTCGCCAGGATCACGATTGTCGTAAGGTTCGCACTATGTCTCCTGACCAATACTGCCAGGACAAGGCCGTTAAAAGCGGGTCCAGCTTCTATTACAGCTTCCTGTTTATCCCCGCTGAAAAACGCCGCGCGATTACGGCGCTGTACGCCTTCTGCAGAGAGGTCGATGATGTTGTCGATGAATGCAGCGACAGCGATGTTGCCCGACGCAAGCTGAACTGGTGGCGCGAGGAAATTGAACGCTGTTTCTCCGCACAGGCCCGCCATCCGATAACACGGGCGCTGCAACAACCGGTGCAGGACTACAACCTGCCGGTCGAGTATTTCCACGAAGTCATCGATGGCATGAGCATGGACCTGGAACAAACCCGCTATGACTCCTTCAGCGAGCTGACCCTGTACTGCCATCGCGTGGCTGGCGTCGTTGGCCTGCTGTCCGCCGAGATCTTTGGCTATCAACACCGCGATACGTTGAAGTATGCGCAGGAGCTTGGCGTGGCCCTGCAACTCACCAATATCATCAGGGATGTGCGTGAAGATTCACAACGCGGCCGCGTCTACTTGCCACTGGATGAATTGCATAAGTATCGCATTAACCCACACGAACTTTTACACGGCAGCGCACCGGACAGTCTGCAGGAACTGTTGGTTTTTCAGGCGCAGCGTGCACGTCAATACTACCAGCGCGCCCTGTCATACCTGCCTGTACAGGACCGTTACGCGCAACGCAGCGGTGTCATCATGGCCACGATATACGAGACCCTGCTTGATGAAATGGAAGCGGATAATTTTCGTGTAATGCAGCAACGCGTAAAGCTTACGCCGCTGCGCAAGCTATGGATCGCATGGACTATCGCCCGCAGGGAGCGCCGCGGGCACCGCAGGCGCCATAAAAACCCTGCGCATGCCTGAGCAACCATCTGCAGAATTTCCCGTCGTGATCGTAGGTGGTGGCTGGGCCGGGCTGGCTGCCGCCGTCGAGTTGTGTAATCAAGGAATCCCGGTCACCCTGCTTGAATCTGCGCGTCAGTTAGGTGGCCGGGCGCGCAGTATTCGCGCCGGGGATATGGTCGTTGATAACGGCCAGCACCTGATCACTGGCGCCTGTCAATCACTGCTATCGCTGATGGAAAAGGTGCATATCGATCACCAGCAGGCATTCCTGCGCTTGCCGCTGACACTCAAATTGTTTAAGGGAGACAAACCCAGCTTGCATTTAAAGGCACCGCGCCTGCCAGCACCCTTGCACCTGCTGGGTGCACTCGCGAGTGCACGCGGACTCAGTCCTGGTGACCGGCTGCAGGCGTTACGTTTTGGACGAAAATTACCTTCACTCAGGATTCCAAAAACAGAAGACATCAGCGTTCAGGCTCTGCTGCATAGCGAAGCCCAGTCACCCGCAATCATCCGTAAACTCTGGGAACCACTTTGTATTGCGACACTGAATACGCCCGTAGGTGAAGCCTCGGCACGAATATTCCTGCGCGTACTGCGGGAATCCTTTCTCGGCCTGCGTAAACACTCCGATCTCCTGATCCCCAAACAGGAACTGAGCGATCTGTTACCGCGCCCGTGCACTGACCACCTGGAGCACAACAAGGCTCACGTGGAATTGGGACAACGCGTCACCGGTCTGTCAATAAATGAAGGCGGGATTCATTCCGTCTCCGTTCGCGGACGCAGCATCGATACCAGTCATGTAGTACTGGCAACGCCCCACATCATAACCCGTCGCCTGCTGTCCCGGCATGAACCCCTGCATGCACTCTCCGCACAGCTTGCCGGGCTGGGTAACGAACCGGTAACCACCCTGTACCTTCAGTACGCACCGCAAACGCGCTCACCCGAAGCTATGCTGGGGTTCGAGAACGGATTTTCCCAATGGCTCTTTGATCGCAGGGTATGTAATCAACCCGGCATGATGGCCGTTGTGATCAGTGCCCGGGGAAACCACGAAAACATACAGGGTGATGAACTAATAAAAATAATCGCCGCCGAACTCGCAGCGAGATTTCCAAAATGGCCCGCGCACCAGCGCAGCCTGTTAATCAGGGAGAAACGTGCAACGTTCTGCAGCCGTGCGGGCATAGACTGCATCCGTCCCACAAACAGTACTCCGGTTCCCGGCCTGTGGCTCGCCGGCGATTACACCGCAACCGGGCTGCCCGCCACGCTGGAAAGCGCGGTGCGCAGTGGAACAAAAGCTGCCCACGCCATTCTTGCCAGCCTGGCCTAGTGCGCCTTCCAGGCATACTGATGCTAGAATTCGCCCATGCACATACCCAGCGACTGGCAGCCTGAAGACCAATTTCTTAAAGACCGCGTCATCCTGATTACCGGTGCCGGCAACGGCATCGGTGCTGCTGTCGCCAAAAGCTGTGCACACTATGGTGCCCATGTGGTGCTGCTGGATAAAACGGTAGGTAACCTGGAACAGGTCTACGATGCCATTGAGTCTGCGGGTGGTGCCCAGGCCGCAATCTACCCGATGAATCTTGAGGGTGCGTCGGAGAAGGATTTCCACGATCTGGCGAATACTATAGACAAGGAATTCGGACGGCTGGATGGTCTGTTGCACAACGCCGCAATGCTCGGCGCACTGATCCCTGTCGCACACTTTGAATCCGAACTCTGGTTCAGGATACTGCAAGTAAATCTGAACGCGCCCTTTCTGTTAACGCGCGCCTGCCTGAGCCTTCTGATGCGAAGCCCGGACGCCTCAATCCTGTTCAGTTCGGATGGTGCAGGAAGACACGGCAAAGCGTACTGGGGAGCCTACGGCGTCAGCAAGGCTGCGACCGAAAATCTCATGCAGACCCTCGCCGATGAACTGGAATCCAATACCCGGGTACGGGTCAACAGCCTGGATCCCGGGCCGGTTGCCACCGGACTGAGAAATCTGGCCTACCCCGGTGAAAACCCGCAGGGAGTCGCCCGCCCGGAAGATGTCGTGCGCCCACACCTTTATATATTGGGCCCGGACAGCGAAGGCATAACCGGACAACAGCTCGAAAACTGACTACTCCATAAGATCTATATGAATGCCCTGCGCTTCCAGTGCGTTGGCACGCGTCTGAATGAAGCGCTGAAAATTCGGCTGCTCGCGGTAGGCACCGGATAGTGCGTAGTCCATGGCCGACTGGATATGGAATGCTTTCAGGTAGGCGTCGGTACGAAATATTTCCCGGCCCAAAGTATCGAACATCACCATAGTGGGTGCATACTGGATACCCAGTTGCTTTGACCATGCAGCGGCACTGGTATCAGTACCACCCGGCGTCTGCACAGACGTATTTGACCACATGTCCAGCACCACCACATCGAAGCGCTGTAATAGCTCAACACTCTCCTCGCGCCTGAGAATATCGAGGTGCAGTTCGTCGCACGGCGCACATTCCTTTTGTTCAAACAATACCAGCAGGAGTTTATCGCCACTGCGATCGGCGAGCCGATACGGTTCCTGCAAATAGCGTTTGTCCTGGTAAAGCTTACCGCTGGACGCCGGTGGTGACAGTGCTGCCCAGTACTCGCGGAAACCGAGTTCCTTCTCTTTGTGCTGGCCCACGTAATCAACAACGGCAGCAAATTTGTGCGGGGGGTAATACCCGTTCAACCGCACCACCACTTTGCCCTGCTCATCCAGAAACAGCAGGGTGGGCGTAAACATCACCCGCAGATCCTCCGCAAACTGTTTCTCGCTGACACTGTTGCCGGCCAGATCCGTGACTTCACGATCGCCCCACATATTGATGGCGATGACATCCATGGTTTTGCGGGTCTTGTCACTGATTTCTCGCAGACTGAAATTAGCATCCAGCAACTTCTTACAGTAGGGACAACCATCCTGGTAGAAGTACAGCATGACACGTCTGCCCTGCCCTGCCGCTTCACTGATATCTTCGCGGATATCGAGAAAGGACTGTTTGAACCAGTCCGGTTTATCCTGGAAACCCGGATTTACGAGACCAGGCTGCAAAACGTCCTTCTGTTGACCCGGTTCCGCACCGGTCACTGGGAAAATTGCCATCAGCAGCAGGGCAAGAAGAAATCTCGGCATCATTGGAAGGCTCCAGGGAATCGGCTTCGTCCGGTGGCAGAAAAGCCCATGGTGTCGAGCCGACACCAAAAGTGCAAGTCACAAAAGCCGGAAATCCGGCGTTTGCCGGCGGCAAAAATGCGGCAAAAATATCGTCATATTTTTGACATTTTCATGACGAGTAACGTAAACACAACTATTTGTTATTGTTTTTATTTGGTTTTTTAAATCCTGAGCCCGATGGCATGATTCTGGCATTTCATTTGCCATGCGAGTGAATGAACAGGAAATTCCTATGAATAAACCACTGCACACTGTCGCCAGCTCCATCAGTACGTCCTCGGTCTCGGCCGACGATCCGGTATTGCGTGAGCTAACCACGCAGCGTGCGCTGGAGATCACCCAGAGCCTGCAGACAAGTCTGGATCCCACGCGTCTGATTGAAGTGTTCAGCATGGAAGTCGGCGCCCAGATTGTGCACCAGGGTGTCCGTTACCTGAACGACGATTTCGAACTGGATGTAAAACTGGGTCGGCAAGCGCGCCACAGTTGCACCTATAACCTGAATCTCGGCGACGAACCGTTGGGAAAGCTTACATTCCGCCGTGACCGGAAATTCAGCAACGCGGAAATCGGAGCACTGGAACTCGTGTTGTGCAGCCTGCTGTACCCGTTGCGCAATGCATTGCTTTACCAGGACGCCCTGCAATTAGCACAGAAAGATCCGCTGACCGGTATCTGCAACCGTGCAGCACTGGATGAAATGATGCAGCGCGAACTCAGCCATGCCCGGCGCCAGGATTCCAGCTACTCGCTCCTGATTCTGGATATTGATCACTTCAAGGCGATCAATGACAAGTATGGGCATATCGTCGGTGACTGTGCACTGAAAACCGTCGCCAGCACCATAGCCTCGTGCAAACGCGAAGGTGACCTGCTGTTCCGGTATGGGGGTGAAGAATTTGTTGTCCTTATGCGCGACACGGATCTTGACGGTTCACATCTCCTGGCGGAGCGAATTCGCACCACTTTTGAAACCACTCCCTGCACTTGCTCGGGAGCCAACCTGGATATAAGAGTCAGCATCGGGATAAGCGTTCTGCAGGAAAATGACAGCCCGGTTTCACTGTTTGCACGCGCCGACCAGGCCTTGTACAACGCCAAGAGAAACGGGCGTAACCAGGTCTGCGTTGCCGAGCCGACAAAAGAACCCTGAAACCGGGTTACATTCCGTTCTTGAACCTTGCGAGATCAGCGGCCCCACTGGCCCTGACCTGGCCCAGTGCCCGGGCATATTCTTTCAGCATGTTCAACGCGTACGCTATCCTTTCCCTGAAATAACCATCGGCATCGGCGTTGTTCTGCTCAGGATCGTCATTCAGGACACTCTCTACATTGCGCACAATCACCTGCTCCGGTATATAACAGATCCGGTTGTTCTTATAACTGCTCATACGCAGCTCGGCGACCGGGTACGCTCCACCATCTGCTGACGATACTGTAACAATCAGTGCAGGTTTGTGGGCGAGTTCACCCTTTCCCCACATCAGGAAAAAATTCTTCAGGCCAGACGGCACCTGGCCATGCCACTCGGGGGAAATAACAACGAATGCATCGCTGGAAGCGAGTTCAGCGGAAATCGGAGCAAGCCGCTGTTCCCAGTCCGGATCGGCCTCCCAGATACTTTCATCCCACAAAGGCAAGGGATTTTCTGCCAGGCTGAACAGCCAGACATCCTCGCATATACCCTGTTCTTCAAGGGTCCGCTGGATGAAGCGCGCTACCTTTTCACTTTGCGATACCTTACGGTGACTACCACTGATGATACTTATTTTCATAGTCAGTCCCTGGGTGGAAAAACACGGTTCCGGCCTTTGAGCTTGGCCTGGTAAAGAGCCTTGTCCGCCCTGTCAAGTATGTTACCGGGTGTATCACCTGAACGGGCGCACTCATAGCCGATACTCACTGTGACATCGCCCAGCGGTTCGCCTGTATCGGTACGCTTCAGGTTACTTTCGTCGACAACCTTGCGCACTGTCTCGGCTACGCTGTGAACACCTGAGCTTGGCGCATTCTCGACAATGACCGCGAATTCATCACCACCATAACGCGCGACAAGGTCCTTGCCCTTGAAATTTTTCTTCAATACCGAAGCAATGTATTGCAGTATCTTGTCACCTATCTGGTGGCCGTGCCTGTCGTTGATGTCCTTGAAATGATCAACATCAACCATTAACAGACAAATACTCTTGAGTTCCTTCAGTGTCTGATCAAGGGATTCAGCCAGACGATCGTCGAAAGCGCGCCGGTTTGACAAGCCGGTCAGGGGATCGTGTACCGCTTCCTGTCGCACGCGATCCAGCTCTGCCCTGAGCGTGTCGATCTCGGCAGCTCGCTCCTTCAGAGTGCCCCCTACGTGGCGGTTGGACTCGGACATATTCTGGGTATCGGTTAGCAGCGAACGGACCAACTTGCGAATATCGCGTATATCGTCCGCGCTTTTCAGTCGTGATGTACAGCTTTTCAGCACTGCGCTGTACTTGGTGAGATCGAGACCGGCATCGATCACGATCTGCACAATGTCCGCCAGCAAACGACAGACTTCTGTCTCTATTTTTTCAAGGATTTCTACGCCGGGCGTAGCCACGTGACGCAGGAACAGCGCCTTGGCCTGCTCCGGGTCATACTCTGTCGCGCCTGATTCTATCTTGTCCAGCTCTGCAACCAGCTCCTCCGATCGCCCCAGGTGGTATTCATACCAGAGCGCATAATTGAGCGGGTTCATGGGAATCTGCAAGCGTGTCATCAGTGGGAATACCAAACGGGCTATTTCCTGCGCCTGGCCAATATCCTGTTGATATTCCATATCTTGCTGACCACCCTGTCCTGTCCGATTGTTCGGCGCTAGTGTGTGAATCTACGTCTTTCCTGCAAGCTATTGAATCAAATAGAATCTGCAATATCAACATGATCCTTTATAAAGGTCAGAATTTGCGTTCTGGACCTGGCTCCGCTGAAGCGTCCTGCTTCCCGGCCACCGTCAAACAGGATGACCGTCGGAAAGCCCCTCACCCGGTGCTGGCCGGCGAGTCTCATATTATCACCCTGGTCCACTTCCAGTTTTGCCAACCTCAGCCTACCCGACAGATCCTCTACCACATGCTCCAGGACCGGAGCGATAAGCAGGCAGGGCGAACACCACTCGGCCCAGAAGTCGACCAGCACGGGGCGGTCGCAGGATGCGGCCAGGACATCCTGTTCAAAGGTTTCGAGTGATGTATCAAAAATTGTCATGTGGCTCAGTATATTCGCCTGGCGTGTTGGGCTTTCTGTCGCTCAAAAAAAGGGGCGTCCAATGGCCGCCCCTTTTTCCAACCTGACATGCGAGTGGACTTTTACATACCACCGTCGAACAGCACTACAATCGAAATAATGCTGCACGCGAGCAACACCGCACCCGTTTTTATGGCTGTATGCACCCGGCAATACCTGCAGGCCGCACATTTTTTAAACTTATCCATTTGCTCTCCCCGCACCTTGAATAGCAAGGCCCCGTTTTTTTGTAGCCGCGTACAGTACCTGTTAACAGCTATATTAGTCAATATACCGGATTCCGGATGCATCCCCGTCACACCCAAATATTTGTTCGACAATGTCGATTTTATCGAATATGTTGTTTATAACGTTTTGCGGTCGAATATCAGGCCATTCAGCCGGACCATGATGGCAACCCTATGTTTTGGTAGTGTTTTTATTATCATACAAATAACATCTTGTATCTGCTCCCGGGCAAGCCCCGCCAGCGCCCTGCTCGACCCGGGCAAAAAGCTGCTGTCGTGCCGGGGAAAAGGCACCAGAGGCAGCCCGTGAGCAACAGCCTCCACAGCCTGCCACAGGAAACCAGCGTAAACAAACGCCGCCTGCTGCCACGGCTGCTTCTGTTGCTGCTTTTTGCATCCTGGTGCGAAGCTGCCTCCGGGCCGGTAAAACTTGTTATCCTTTACCCGCATGTCGATGGCGCCTACGCCAGGGTCTTCGACGAGATCGTGCGCGGTGTCAAAGAGCACGCAAGGATCTCGGCCAGTTCTGTTGCTGTTAACAACAAGACCAAACCGCAAGAAATTGAACTGTTACTGAAGAAGAACCCTGCACAGGCTGTACTCGCGCTCGGCCAGCGCAGCTATCAGCTGTCGCAGCAATTGACCACTGATTTACCAACGGTAGTCGGAGCCGTGGTAACGCCCGTATACGAATACCCGACAATAAGTCTGAGCGGGGATCCCGATGTGTTTTTTACCCACCTCAAAAAACTGGCACCACAGGTCAAGCGTATTTTTATTGTCTACAGCGAAGCCAACAATGGCTGGCTGATTCCACGAGCAGAAGTGTCGGCCAGGGATCACGGTCTGCAACTTGTCGCTCGCCCGGCGGATAACCTGCGCGAAGCTGTACACCACTACCGAACCATACTCGAATCAGCACAGAACGATACAGATGCCATATGGATACCGATGGACAGGATTGCCCCCGACAAGACCATACTGCCGATTGTACTGGATGCTGCATGGAAACGCCGTCTGGTCATCTTCTGCAACAACCCGTTATCAGTAAAACGCGGCGCATTGTTCGCGCTCTATCCTGACCACAGGTTGATGGGACATGCTCTGGCAGAGCTTTCTGTCAGACAGCTTAATGGCAACATGGAGGCACGGGTAATAGCCGCGCGCAATCTGAAACTGGCGGTCAACCAGCGCACTGCATCGCATCTGGGGCTGCACTATACGCGCCAGCAGCAACAAGGCTTTAACCTTGTTTACCCCACACCACGTTAACGCCGGCGAGAATCATGAAACAACTGTCTGCCACTTTCCCTACCATGAGCTTTCACCGTCAGCTGCTGCTGATCTTTTCCATCGGGATAACCCTGCTGGCCGTTATCGCATCTTTAACTACAGCCTGGGTAACAAGCCGCCAGGTCCGTACCCTGCTGATCACCGAGGGTCTGCAGGTAACCGAAAATCTTGCGGAACAGAGCGTTCTGGCGCTGCTCTATGACAGCGGCGAGAATGCCATGGACGCGGTACGCACCACGCTTGCTTTCCCGGCTATAAAACAGGTAATCATTTTCAACACTGCTCATCAGGCCATACTGAAACACGGAGAGGGGCATTATCCCGCTTTCCCGGACAGCGCCCTTCAGGAGGCAGGTGGGGAAACACGTATAGTCAGGGAGTTGCCGGGTGAATGGCATTTCATGGCACCGGTATACACACCTGAAAATACAGAATCCGGGGTGGACGCGCTGTTCACAGTACCCGCCTCCAAAAGGGAATTGCTCGGACATGTCTACGTCACCATGCATAAGGATACCTTGCACGACATTCAGGCCGCGACGTTCACCAACAACATGGCAATTGCTCTCGGCATCGCCGCTATCCTGATGCTGGTTCTGAACACCAGCCTCACTCGCCTTACCAGGCCCCTGCATACCCTGTCCAGGCTCATGGAACACGCGGAAAACGGTGCAAAGAATGTAGTTGCCGAACTGCACGGCCCGCAGGAAGTAGTACACATCGCCAATGCCTTCAATACCATGATGGCAAGCATTGCCGAGCGTGATACGCGTTTGGTTGAACAGAATCTGCAGCTGGAGACAGAGGTCTCTTTGCGTACCCGTGAACTGGTGCAGGCACGTGATGCCGCACTGGAAGCAAGCCGGCATAAATCGGAATTTCTATCCAATATAAGCCATGAGCTTCGTACCCCGCTGCAGTCAATCATTGGCTATACCGACGTTCTCATAGAAACACTGGAGAATAAAAACATCGAGCAGTCATTAGGTGATCTCGGGCGGGTCATGCGCAACGCTCAGCACTTGTTATCACTGATCGACACGATTCTGGCCATGGCCAAGACCGAGGCCGGGCGCATGGAACTGAATATTGAACGGGTTGAATTGCGGCAACTACTGACCCAGGCGGAGGAGACAGTCGCTCCGTTAATGAAAGCCAACAATAACCGTCTTCAGGCGAGCCTGGAGGACAGTGAAAACACGCTGGAAATCGATGCCGGAAAAACATTACAAATCATCCTGAACCTGCTGAGTAATGCCGTGAAATTCACCCGTGAGGGCGAGATATTCATGCGCGTCCGGCACAGCGCTTCGGAACTGGTAATCGTCATTGAAGATAACGGAATCGGCATCAGCGCAGAACAACAATCCATTATTTTCGAGCCTTTCCGGCAGGTTGATGGTAGCAGCACTCGCCACTTCCAGGGGACCGGGCTGGGTCTGTCGATTGCACAACGATTTTGCCAACTCATGGGAGGCATAATCAGGGTGGACAGCGAACTGGGACATGGGGCGACCTTTACGGTCACCATTCCGTTACCACTACGAACCACGGATAGCAAACACGACAACGCAGCAAACGATCCGAAACGAGCTATACGGACTTGATATGACAATAGCAGATCCAGACATCCTGATTGTGAACACAAACGCCCGGCCTCGCGAACAGTTGCGGCAGGCGCTGGAACAAAACGGTTTCGGCAAGCTGTCAGAGGCCGAATCCGGGTCGGATGCAATCGAAATACTCGATCGCGTGGCCATTGACATCCTGATTACCGATATTCCACTGCAGGACCTGGACGGTTGGAAGCTGACCCGCCTGGTCCGCTCAGGCGTGCTCAGGACAGCCGCCGATACTCCGATAATCATTGTCTCCACGACATACAGCGAACGCATTGCGGAAATCACAGCCCGGGAGTTCAGGGTAAACCGTTTCATCAGTTTTGAAGAGCTGCACAGCTTGCCTGCGGTGCTGCGGGAAATACAATCCGGAGGTGCCGCCCTCCCGAAACCCACACTGCTGCTTATCGAGGATCACCCGGACACTACGCAGTTGGTCAAACGTGTATTGGAGAGCCGTTTCGATATCGAGACCGCTGACGATGGCAAATCAGGCGTGGAAGCGTGGACTGCCCGGCACCATGACCTGGTAGTTCTTGACATCATGTTGCCGGTAAAATCCGGGGAGCAGGTTCTTGCCGAAATACTGGAGGCATGCCCAAACCAGGCTGTGGTGGTTATGACCGCATACAGTTCCGCTGCGCGTGCCAGCAGCCTGCTCCTGAGCGGGGCTGTGGATTTTATCGCCAAGCCCTTTCGCGTCGAGCAGCTGCGCAGCGTCTGCGACATCGCAGTACGTCGCGAAGATTTCATAATCAGTAACGAGCAGTTTTCACAACGGCTGTCTGAATTACAGAAGAACGAGGAGAAATACCGGCGACTGGTCGAAGCTCTCAGCGAAGATCATTTTTTCTACACCTGTAACTGCAACGGCGATTTTACCTATCTCAGCCCGTCGGTCACTCGCGTACTCGGCTATTCCGAGCAGGAATTCCGCACCTCTTATACCAAGCATCTGACCGAAAACATCATCAACCAGAGTGCTGCAAGAAAACGGACTCTCAATATCAGGGGCATACAGCAACCGCCCTACGAAATGGAAATACTCAACAGGAATGGTTCTGTTCACCGGCTGGAGCTCACCGAGTCACCGGTATTTGATAAACAGGGCAACGTTATTGCAGTAGACGGCATTGCGCATGACATTACCGAGCGGATCCAGATGGAAAACCAGCTCCGCCAGGCACAAAAAATGGAAGCCATCGGGCAATTGACCGGCGGCATCGCTCACGACTTCAACAATATCCTGGGTAGTATCCTGGGCTATACATCACTCGCACAACAGAAGCTTTCGTCGGATAACGACCCTAAGCTGGCTGGATACATGGCTGAGGTATATCGCGCCGGTGAGCGTGCACGGGACCTTATTGCACAGATGCTGGCCTTCAGCCGGGGTAGTGTTACCACTCCGCAGGCTATGGCGCTGACACCCCTGGTCAAGGAATGCGTCAAGATGATGCGCCCTACGCTACCGGCAACCATCGCGTTACTGACAGATATAGCAGACAAGCTGCCTGCTGTCATGATGGATACTGTACAACTGCACCAACTGGTCATGAACCTGTGCATCAACGCTCGCGATGCGATCGAAGAAGAAAAGGGTTGCATTGAAATACGCTTGCATACAGTTACCGGTATCCAGGCCAACTGCAGTTCCTGCCATCACCCCGTGCAGGGGGACTTTGTAGAACTGGTGGTACAGGATAACGGCCAGGGTATCGATGCTTCTGTTCTGCACAAGATATTCGACCCGTTTTTCACAACCAAGGACATCGGCAAAGGCACCGGCATGGGCCTGTCAATGGTGCACGGTATTGTACACGGGCATGGAGGCCACATTCTCGTAGACAGCAAACCCGGCAAGGGAACAAGTTTTCGTCTGCTGTTCCCGCTGGTCGGAGATACCGCTGACGTTATAACGCAAAACAACAGCATACCGGAACCGGTACGTGGCAGCGGCCACGTAATGGTGGTCGACGACGACCCGGCACTCACAGGGTATCTGAAGGAGCTGCTGCAGAAGCAGGGTTATGAGGTAACAGCCCTGACAGACTCGAGAGAAGCACTGGAACTGTTTGAACAGAATCCCGAAGCTGTAGACCTGTTGTTAACTGACCAGACCATGCCAAGGCTGGCAGGCGATCGGCTTGCACAGGCCATGCTGGCACAACGACCTGATCTGCCCGTCATTCTGTGTACCGGGTATAGCGACCGTATCGATGCCGAAAAAGCCAGACAACTGAATATTCGCGGCTATTTCACCAAGCCGGTAGACCCTGACAAGCTGACCAGTCTGATGCACAACCTGTTAACGATGAGCTGACACGTGCAGATTCAGGGTAACTCGCGCGCCGCCTGCCCCCGATACTCAATATCGTCACAGCGCAGAGGCAGAAACGCCTCCGGCGGTTTTTCACGGGCATCGATATAACAAGCCGTTACGCCACTGGTAACACACAATACGCTCATCCGGTAAAGCTCCTCGGCTTTACACCCCTGGTCGGACAAAAATGCGGATACGTATCCGCAAATATTCATGCTTTCACCGAAATCCCTTTGCAGAATAGCTTCGATGTCATAGGCGAGCTGTAGATGCCTGCCGACCCGGAAGCCCAGCCGGTCGGCCACTTCCTCCAGGGCTACGATTCGTTCATCTCCGTGGGCCAGCGGCCTGGCGTAACCCATGATTTTCACTTTCCCGCGATGACGCTTTAGCTCGTTGGCAACAATGTCTTCTACGCTTGCCCTCGCTTCCCGCTCTGCAAGGGCACTCTGAATAAAGTCCACGCCTGCCAGAAAGGTCCGGCCACCATACATACTGGAGTCTGCTGCCAGCGCCCCTGCCACGCTCGCGGCTACCGCTGACGTACGCACACTCCCGCTCAGGGCACCGATGTGATTACACCAGATGCGCGGATCCGGCCAACTCATGCAAATGTATGCTGCCTCGAGCCAGTCGGCAAGGCGCCGCTCCGGCAAATAACCCAGCACGTTGAGCATCAACACCTGAAAATACGATGCCTTGCCGACAAGATCCTCCAGCATGTCATAGCCGTGGCAGAAGACACCTTTGCCGGCCAGCCAGCCACCATTGCTGCTGTGAATGACGCCACGCTGTGCGTCCCAGAAGCGGGTATCGCTTTTACCGTTTTTCGATAACATAATGTTCATCGTCCACGTAGGGCATGGCAGTAACGGGTTTGTTGGCCAGCTCCAGACCGTGAGCCAGCAGGCCAGGTGCGCTTAACAACTGAAATATCCCCGCGCCGTCCCGTGGATGAAAACCAAGATCAACCAGAACCGAGGCAACCACGCCTGTATTAAGCCAACCCAGGCGCTGTGCAGCCAGGGCATCCGCAAAGGCGCAGCCCCAGCGCAGGCCCGCGCCGCTACCGGGCAAGGCGGCGAGCCGCCTGGCGATCTCCCCCGGCAGACGCTCGGCACTTCCGAAACGCCGGCCGAATCCCGGAGCAAGGCACCAATCCTCCCCCTGTTCAGGCATCGGGTTCTGCAGCAACTCAGACGCGAGAGTCCCCGGGTCGGATCCACCCTGTTTGCGCAGAAAGCGCATCGCTGCCTCGACTTCACCGGCACCCAGATGGCTACCACCCATAACAGTCAGCGCGACAGGAAGAATATGAACGGGATCGGTCTTGCTTACCCCGGCATTCATGGCCGCCCGGGTGGCTGGATGTCTTGGGCCGGGATTGATCATGCTGATCATCAGTGACTCCAGCAGACCGGATTCATCCTTGCCGGGCAGTTCACCGCGAAACAGCAGGTACAGCACATCGACATAGCTGCGACCGCTCATTAACTCCAGAAGGTCGTAGCCGTGACAGCGGCAACTGCCAGCGATATACGGGTTCTCTGCGCTGGCCTGCTCCTGCCAGATACGCGTAGCTGTACGTTGCACAAATTTCTCATTGCGTCTCTTCACCTTGACCCGCTGGCGAGTCATTGCTCCCCCTTCAGATAATATCTCAGTTCAGCGTAGACGCTGCGTTCCGCCAACGGGTAATCATCGGGAATAGCGCCGGTACTCGGTTCCCGCGCATCTTCATCGAAGAGGTTACGGACCGACGCGGCCAGCTGCCAGCGCTTCGCAATCTTCTTGCGCCGCAGCGTCATATTCACAAGGGTATAGTCATCAATGTCACTGCGAGTGTCGCCTGCCGCCCGCTTGCGGTCGCTTACATCGACCAATTGTGTATCGAACGACCAGTCGGGCAGGAAGCGCCAGCGCGCATCGAGATAGATTGTTTGCCCGGGCGCATCCGCAATACGGTCACCGGTATCCTTGTCCTCCGAATTCTGCCAGGCGTAGTTTCCACTCAAATGCAGCTTGTCCACTGGCCGCCAATTGGCTTCGAGTTCAAAACCATGCCCCTTCTGATCCCTGGCATTTTGTGCAGTATTGGTAGTCGCCGGCAGGGGGTCCGATACAAACTCGATAGCATCATCGATTTCATAGTAGAACAGGTTCAATCCTGTCTGCAGATTGAACGTGGGGCGATAATCAAAAGCGAGTTCAAGGGTATCGATGGTTTCCGGGTCAAGATCCGGGTTGCCCAGAATAACAGGGTTGTTAATGGAGAACTCCTCGCCAAAGGAAGGTGCCCGGAATGCGCGGCCATACATGAACTTGGTGGTCAGGTTTTGCAGCGTAGCCCACACCAGTGCCAGCCGCGGATTTACGGTACTGCCGAAGTCCGAGTAATGATCGTAACGTACACCGGCCGTTAACTCCCAGTCGCTGGCGAAAGCCCATTCATCCTGTACCGATGCAAACCATATCTTTCGATCCTGGTCCTCGATGAAAATATAGGGTGTATTGGTAACATTGGTCAGCGTACCATCAATCGGCGATACCGTGCCGTCGATCACACCGGGGCCAAAGTTCTTGCTTTCATTGGAACGTCCCTGCTGATACTTGTAGCCCGCGGCGAGTCGAACATTGTGGCGCGCCATTCCGCTATACCTTGCTGTCGATTCCACAGAATACTGGGTTTCCTTACCCCCCGGCTTGCCGATAAGACCATCCGGAAAATCGACTATCCCCGCCGGGTTTATGAAGTTGACATTCCCGTCCGTACCGATTGGCAATCTCGTTCCGGGTGGAAACAGCTTGAAGTTCGTATCCTGGTCCAGATACTGGTAAGTAAGCCGCGCACCCAGATCCCAGTCCTCAAGAATATCCGTATTGCCATACTGCGCATCCGCCAGATACTGGTTTACATCCTGTTTACCATAGGGGTCCAGTGCCTGTGCACCACCGGGACCAACGCCTGCTCCATTTTGTAGCCAGGCCCACATACCGACCTCCCAGTTGCCACGCGTAATATCCAGCCGGGTATTCAACATCTCATAGTCGGTATCCAGTGAACCGGGCGCCAGTGAGGCACTGGTTCCGAATTCGCTATCAAGCATAGTCTGCATATCGGAATCCACCCTGCGATCCCCGTCACCATCGCTGCGGTTGTATTCGATATTGAAGGCGACATCCCATCCACCTGGTGATCCACCGTATTGCAGCCAGGCATCCCGGGTGTCAAAGGAACCTTTACGCAGTCCCACGCTGGTGCCACCTATTTCACGAGCGCTCTTGGGAATAATATTGATGACACCGGCAAAGGCATCGGCACCATACACTGCCGAGCCAGGTCCACGGATTACTTCCACGCGCGAGATTCCCGCCACTGGTATGCGGAGTGTCGGAGCGCGCCCCCCGGTAAACAACTCGGTCATGGGAATGCCATCCAGCAATAACAACACCTGCGGGTTCTGACCGGTATGAATACCACGAATGGAAAATATGGAATTAAGGCGATTGGATGAAATGGAAACGTGCAAACCGGGTACCATTTCCAGCGCTTCATCGAGAACAGTTGCACCGGTAGCTTCGATGTCACTGGCGGTAATGACAGTTGCCACTGATGGTGCCAGGCGAATCGGCTTACTGGAGCCGGTGGCAATACTGACACTTTCCTCGTCCCCGTAGAGCAACATCAACTCTTCTTCGCTGTCGACGTGTTGCTCCGCAAAGGTTGCGGCGGTCACCAACACCAATACCAAGCCTGCCAGCCTGTGTACCCGGTAAGCCACTGATGTTACCTTTGCACTGGAGGTGCCAGGGCAAGGCAACCGACTGGACAGTCCGGTCTGGGCTTACTCTCAGCCATCGATAGTGTTATCGGAACGCAATACTTTCATCCTGGCCTGTATGGGGGGCACTTCCTCGGGATCGATATGAACATCGAGCAGGGTTGGCCGACTGGCGTTACAGATTGCAGCCATATCCAGAGACGCAAAATCTTCTGGCTCCAGAATGGTATAGGCCTGTGCGCCCATAGCACGCGCAACCCCGGCGAAGTCTACAGGCGGCAGCTCGAAGCCGATGGGCTCACCACCCCCCAGCCGCTGGCCGTGCTTGACCATTCCAAGCGCCTGATCATTCATGATTACGAAGATTACAGGGAGCTGATGCTGCACTGCAACGGACAGTTCCTGCCCACTCATCAGAAAACTGCCATCACCGGTAATACAGACAACCGGTTTGCCCCTGTTACCCAGAGCAGTACCCACCGCGGCACCGATCGCCCAGGTCATGGCACCGTAGCCCATCCCTATCCTGAAATGACCACCCTTTTTAAGATGCAGGTAGTGGGTTGCCCACGCCCAGCAGTTCCCCGCATCACAGACAAAGCGCGTATTGTCCGGAAATCGCCTGCTCAATTCACACATCAGGCGCTGCGGCTTTATCGGGGTATCGTTCGACAAGCATTTCTCTGCCTGATCCAGCGACACATTCCTCGGCGTTCCAAAGGTAATACTGCTGTTCGGTACCTGCCAGCTTGATAGCGCCTGTCGGGATGCCTCGCGCCCGCGCGAATACGGACCACCGTTAAACAGGCTCTGTTCCTGCAGGTCGACGCTGGTGAATACCTGAACCAGGTCCGAGAATATGGTTCGCAAGTGGCCGTAGACGTGCAAACGGGCCATCATTGAATGCACAAAGTTTTCCATGGTCGCATCGATATGTACCAGCTTTTCATTCAACAATGCGGTCGCGTCCCATCCATTGGTGGAAAGCTCATCCAGACTTGTTCCCACAGCCAGGACCAGTTCCACCTCATTGTCCAGCAGAGTATCCCGTGCACTGGAATGCCCGGCAAAACCGAATACGCCACGGTACAGGCGATGGTGCGCATCGACACAGCCTTTTGCGGACGGTGTGGTGACAATCACAGCATCCATCAATTCCGCAAACTGCACAATTGCATCGGCACTTCCACGGCACTCGCAGCCGAGAAACAGAACAACCCTGTGCGCCTTGAGCAGCGCCTGACAGAGCGCGTCAAAACTCTGCGTGTCCACCACATCAGGTTGACGGAACAGTGTCGCGATGTCGCAGGACTCGGCTCCCGAATCTACCGCAAGGGACATGACATCGACCGGAATGCTGATATGGGCCGGTCCTCCGGGTTTGCGGTAGGCGGACACCATGGCGTGAAGCAGCTTCCTTTCAAGCTGGTCAGGGTGGGAAACCAGGCTGTTGTAACGGGTGCAGTGCTGGAACATGCCCACGGTATCCACCGCATCGCTTGACGACTCCTGCAGGGCTCCGCTACCGAAACCCGGTAATGCCGTCTGCGCAGTAATGACCAGCATCGGAATGCGATCGGCGTAGGCTGATGCAACACCCGTAATCAGGTTTGTTGTACCTGGCCCGGTCGTAGCACAACAGACACCCAGCTTCCCCGTCTCGCGCGCGTACCCGTCTGCCATGAATGCCGCCCCGGCTTCATGACGGGCAACGATCACCCGCAAGTCGCTGGCAGTGCGCGCTGTTTTACGTGACAGCGTTCTGGGAGAAGGGATGGTCTGTGCCGCTGGGGAATTACACCGCGACTGGCGCGCCAGCGCGTTGAATAACGGTTCGATAGCACCGCCGGGAACCCCGAATACATACTCCACACCAATCTGCTTCAGATAGGCTACTATCAGATCAGCATAGGTGCGGTGCCGGCTCACGGCCGGCATTCCCGCGGGATTAAACTCTGTCAGGTTTGAAGACATTTACACCCGGCCATTAAAGGCGCCGCTCAGCGCCGGTTTCACCCATACATAATTTGTACGGAACGACCCTGTTCCTTATGGCTTCAAACTGATGCCACCACACCAGCGGATAACCCGATTGCCTCCAGCAAATCGTCATTCGGAAGTGGTTTCGGCAGACAGACTTCTGCCCCTTCAGCAAGAATTCGTTGTACATTTTCGGCTGTGTAGTAGCCTGTCATCGCGATAATCCGCACAGCCATGGTATTCGGGTCCTGCTGCATCTGACGGCACACCCCGAACCCGTCCAACCCGGGCATCATCAGGTCGAGCAACATGATATGTGGTCGGAAGGTCTGGACTTTCGCACCGGCTTCAAATCCGTCGTGTGCTGTTTGTGTGCTT
>Ga0316191_10000370_pt1 | contig 28839 bp, 21 predicted proteins | sample Eddworburr2cm_MG_FD_204928 | JGI IMG/M metagenome (GOLD analysis project Ga0316191, IMG submission 204928) | Coastal sediment microbial communities from Maine, United States - Eddy worm burrow 2 cm | ecosystem: Environmental > Aquatic > Marine > Coastal > Sediment | place: USA: Maine... | reverse complement strand
CACCCTCTTCAGCGATCACGGCAATAGGAGTGCCCACGACAACCGTTGAACCTTCCGCTGCAAGGATCTTGTGCAGCACACCCTCATCAACCACTTCCATCTCCATGGTTGCTTTGTCGGTCTCGATTTCCGCCATCACTTCGCCGCTCTCAAGGGTGTCACCCGCTTTCTTCAACCAGCGGGCAATCCGGCCTTCGGTCATGGTCGGTGAGAGCTGAGTCATCTGTACATCAATTGGCATGGTTACCTCTTAGATACGGTATCGGGCATCCCTGCCTCTCGACCTTGGACGCAGGCCAAAACGCGCGGGTTTTACCCTGCTCACTAAAGTCGCACATCCATGTGCGGGAAGGAGCTTTTATTTTTATATTATGCACGGTTGCAAACTGTACGCACAGCTTCAACAATTTCACCAACACTAGGTAGTGTCAGTGCCTCTAGGTTAGCGGCGTAGGCCATTGGCACATCCTTACCGGTTACACGTGCGACCGGCGCATCCAGATCATCAAAGGCACGTTCCATAATACGAGCCGAGATTTCAGCGCCGATACCGCAGAAACGCCATCCCTCTTCAACCACAACGGCGCGATTGGTTTTCGCCACCGAGGCTAGAATGGTGTTTTCATCAAGCGGGCGGATGGTGCGTGGATCAATCACTTCGGCATCGATCCCCTGCTTGGCTAGCTCTTCAGCTGCAGCCAGTGCGAAACCGACCATGCGTGAGTGGGCTACGATGGTGACATCTTTACCAGCGCGTTTGATGTCGGCCTTGCCCAGCGGGATAATGTATTCGCCATCCGGTACGTCGCCGATATCACCATAGTTAATCTCGTTCTCAATGAAGCAAACAGTATCGTTATCGCGAATCGCTGCCTTCAGCAGACCCTTGGCATCAGCAGGATTGGATGGCATGACCACCTTCAGCCCCGGAATGTTGGCCATCCAGTTTTCGAGTGCTTGCGAGTGCTGAGCACCGACTCGAGCTGCAGAACCACCGGCGCCACGGAAAACCATAGGCACATTGTACTGACCGCCAGACATATATTTCATCTTGGCGGCAGCATTGACGATCTGGTCCAGTGCCAGAATGGCAAAGTTCCAGGTCATGAATTCAATAATCGGCTTCAGGCCTGCCATGGCTGCTCCTACACCAAGACCGGCAAAGCCGAGCTCGGTAATCGGCGTGTCGATTACACGTTTGGAGCCGAATTTATCCAGCATTCCCTGTGATACTTTGTAGGCGCCATTGTATTCGGCCACCTCTTCGCCCATCAGGAAAACACGATCATCTCGCGTCATCTCTTCGCACATCGCCTGGTTCAGTGCTTCGCGGTAAGTAATCTTACTCATCTTTGTTTAACCTACTTTTCCGGGATAGGGGTATGCACCTTCGATTGGATCGCTATAGATGTCGGTCCAAACCTCGGATGGATCGGGTTCTGGCTGTGCTTCGGCATCTTTGGCTACCTGAGCGACCGCCTTCTTAATGTCCTTATCCTTTTGTTTAAAATCTTCTTCCGTAGAAAGGCCGGCATCGATCATCTGCTTCTGCAGACGTGCAATCGGATCTCGACCACTGCGCCACTCATCCACTTCCTGACGTGTGCGGTAGGTGGCCGGATCAGACATGGAGTGACCGCGATAACGATAGGTCATCGCCTCAACAATGATCGGGCCTGCGCCGGAGCGGGCATGTTCAATTGCCTCGCCCATCTTGCGTTCTACCTCCAATACATTCATGCCATCGATCTGCATGCCTGGCACCTTGAAGGAGATGCCGCGCTTGAAGAGGTGTGTCTCGGCTGAAGCACGGCCGATGGAAGTGCCCATGGCGTACTGGTTGTTTTCGATAACAAATACGATCGGCAGCTTCCACAGGGCAGCCATGTTGAATGATTCATACACCGCACCCTGATTGATACCACCGTCGCCCATGAAGCAGAGCGTGACGCGACCGTCATCCTTGTACCAGCTGGAGAAGCCGAAGCCGAGACCGATCGGCACCTGTTCGCCGACAATGCCGTTACCACCGGCAAAGTTTTTGGTGATATCGAACATGTGCATGGAGCCACCCTTGCCCTTTACCACGCCACCGGCACGGCCAAGTAGTTCGGCCATCACCGCCGTCGGATCGGAGCCACGAGCCAGAATGTGGCCATGGTCGCGGTAGCTGGTCATCATGTAGTCGGTCGGTTGAGCTGCAGCTTCGATGCCAACACAGACGGCTTCCTGCCCGTTACAGAGATGGCAGAAGCCTCCGATTTTTTTAAGGCCATACATCTGGCCGGCCTTCTCTTCAAAGCGCCGGATGTAGAGCATCATGTCATGCATCTCATGCAGGGCTTCCGCGGAATAGTCGCGACCCTCATATGTCATTCCAGTAGCTTTCGCCGGTTTCTGCTTTGCAGCCATAGCGCCCCCATTCAGGAAGTAATAAATTGATAGGTGGCGAATGATGCCGGAGGCAGCCCTCTGCAGCAACCAAACGACGTTTGTGGTTATATCTGACAATGGCAATAGGGGAATAGAGTCAAAGCCTTATTTATCAACGTTTCTTCCCTAAAGTGAAAAAGGGCGGAAGACATCCATGATTGCAGTCGCAAGGGGACTGTTTCATAATCTTCCAGATGATGAAAATGTCGCAATTCGAGCTGCAGCATGAGCAGTGATAACCGTATCGTCTATTCAACAGAACATGGACAGCTTGGCAAAAGCATGGAGAAGTCCAAAGGTTCAAAGAAAAGCAGCAAAAACAGTAAGATGGGTTCATCTTCGCCGTCTATTACCAACCCAGCAAAGCAGGGTGTTCGTATCCGTCGCGAATCAAAAGGACGCGGTGGCAAGAGCGTTTGCGTCATCGATGGACTCCCTTTGGATGAAAAGGGGCTGAAAGTGCTGCTTAAAAAACTTAAAGGGCAACTCGGATCTGGTGGTGCAGTGAAGGGAGTATCTCTGGAGATTCAGGGTGACCACCGTGAAAAGCTACTGCTAATGCTCGAGAAAGAGGGTTTCAAGGCCAAGCTATCCGGTGGCTGAGTGGCATTTCCATGTCATCAGTATGGGAACAGGATTGTATAAATTGCTCAGAGATATAAAGTTCCATTTCTGTTTTTCATAGCACGGCTCAGGAAAAGCAGACCTCATTTAGTTAGCAGGCCTCAATTGTGAAGAGAGCGAATAAAAGCGAATTGAAAGCGAGACAACACCATGAAAAAAAATGACATGACTGCCAGTCTGGACCTGACCAAACATGATACAGGCACAGGCGCTCACCGTTCACGCAAACCGGTCTATATGGATTTCCTTCCACCTTGCAATCATGCCTGCCCGGCGGGTGAAGATATTCAGGCGTGGTTGGCTCTCGCTCAGGATGGCCTGTACGAGGCTGCATTCCAGAAGCTCATCGAAAACAATCCGTTCCCAGCGATTCATGGTCGCGTCTGCTATCACCCGTGTGAAACCGCATGCAATCGTGCCTACACGGATCAAGAAGTAAGCATTCACGCCGTTGAACGATTCCTTGGCGACATGGCAATGGAGAAGGGCTGGAAACCTGAGTTCACCGCACCTGCCGGTGGCAAGAAGGTGTTGGTAATCGGTGGCGGGCCATCCGGCCTATCTGCAGCCTATCACCTGACTCGGCTCGGACATGAAGTGGAGATTCGTGAGGCGGGCCCTGTGGCTGGCGGTATGATCCATTTCGGTATTCCTGCCTACCGCATGCCTCGTAAAGAGTTGCAGCAGGAGATCAAACGCGTCGAAGATATGGGCGTGAAGATCACCTGTAACCATCGTGTGGAAGATGTGTTCAAGGAGAAGGCGGAGGGTGGCTTTGATGCTGTCTTTATCGCTATCGGCGCGCATCTGGGCAAGAAGATTGATATTCCAAGTCGTGATGCAGGCAAGATGCTCGATGCCGTCAGCTTCTTGAGAAGTGTAGAGAATGGTGAAGATGTGAAGCTGGGGCGCAAGGTGGCGATCTATGGCGGTGGTAATACAGCGATGGATGCGGCACGTACAGCCAAGCGTCTAGGCGCTGAAGAGGCGGTGATCATCTATCGTCGTGACCGTGCCAATATGGCTGCGCATGAGTTTGAAGCCGATGAGGCAATTGAAGAGGGCGTGAAGATCAACTGGTTGCGTACGATCAAGGAGATCGATGCAACCACTTTCAAAGTTGAAGTGATGGCAATTGATGAGAACGGACGTCCTCAGCCGACCGGTGAAATCGAAGAGTTGGAAGCTGACTCCTTGATCATGGCCGTGGGTCAGGATACCGACACGGGATTCCTCAAGAGTATTGAAGGTATTGAGTTTGAGTGGGACGGCACGGTGATTGTGAATGATCATATGATGACGGGCGCTGAAGGCATCTTTGCGGGTGGTGATATGGTACCATCTGAGCGTTCGGTTACGATCGCAACCGGGCACGGCAAGAAAGCTGCGCGCTACATTGATGGCTGGTTACGTGACGAGCCCTATATTCCGGCTGACAAACACCCGATTGTCGATCATGAAAAGCTTCGTCTCTGGTATCGCACTGAAGCACCCAAAAGTGCTCAGGGTGAGTTGCCGGCTGAGCAGCGAACCGCCAGTTTCGATGAGATCCTGCAAGGGCTCTCCGAGAAGGAGGCATTGTTTGAAGCCAAACGCTGCCTCTCATGCGGCAACTGCTTCGAGTGCGACGGTTGTTACGGCTCGTGTCCGGAAGACGCCATCATCAAGCTGGGTAAAGGCAAGCGCTACCTCTACGACTACGACAAGTGTACTGGCTGTGCATCCTGCTACGAGCAGTGTCCGTGCTATGCCATTGAAATGGTGAATGAGAACAGCATTGAAGTTGGGCAGGCATAACATGAGCAACAATAAAGTAACCAAACAAGCAAAACCTCAGGTGAAACAAGTTGCCATGGATGGCGGTACTGCCGTTGCCCATGTCGCCTATCGGGTCAGTGAGGTCGCTTCGATCTATCCGATCACCCCCTCCTCCGATATGGCTGAGCTATGCGACCAATGGTCGGCTGCCGGGCTGAAAAATATCTGGAATCAGGTTCCCGATGTCATTGAGATGCAGAGTGAGGGCGGTGCCGCCGGTACCGCGCACGGCGCATTGCAGACCGGCGCACTGACCACCACGTTTACCGCATCGCAGGGTCTGATGCTGATGTTGCCGAACATGTACAAGATTGCCGGCGAGCTTACCTCGACCGTTTTCCATGTGGCTGCCCGTTCACTGGCGGCTCAGGCGCTCTCCATCTTTGGGGATCATCAGGATGTGATGGCCGCTCGAACCACAGGCTTTGCCATGCTGGCTTCCTCCTCGGTTCAGGAGGCGCATGACTCTGCCCTGATCACTCATTCCGCGACGTTGAAAGCCCGCGTTCCATTTATCAACTTCTTCGATGGTTTCCGTACCTCGCATGAAGTGAATAAGATCAGCCTGATATCCGATGAGCAGATTCGTGCCATGATCGATGATGAACTGGTCTATGCTCATCGCAATCGGGCACTGAATCCGGACAACCCGTTTATCCGTGGTACAGCCCAGAATCCTGACGTTTACTTTCAGGGTCGTGAAAGCTCGAACTCCTTCTACAATGCCGTTCCCGGCATTATCCAGGAGACCATGGATGAACTGGCAGCGCTGACAGGTCGTCAGTACAAGCTGTTCGACTATCATGGTGCTGAAGATGCTGACCGGGTGATTGTGGTGATGGGCTCGGCTGCTGAAACCATTCTTGAAACCATCAAGGTGCTTAACGCGCAAGGCGCTAAGCTGGGTGTGGTCAATGTGCGACTGTTCCGTCCATTCAGCATGGAGCATCTGGTGGCTGCATTGCCGAAGAGTGTGAAATCGGTTGCTGTACTAGATCGTACCAAAGAGCCGGGCTCTGCCGGTGAACCACTCTATCAGGATGTCATCACCGCACTGGCTGAAGCCTATTCATCGGGTTCGATTGAAGCGCTGCCAAAGATCATCGGTGGCCGTTATGGCCTCTCATCCAAAGAGTTTACTCCGGCCATGGTCAAAACGATCTATGATGAGCTAGCAAAAGAGAAACCCAAGAATCACTTCACTGTTGGTATCAATGATGATGTAACCCACACCAGCCTGGCTGTGGATGCAAGCTTCAACATCGAGCCTGCCAATGTGACTCGTGCCCTCTTCTTCGGCCTCGGTTCCGACGGAACCGTTTCGGCTAATAAGAACAGCATCAAGATCATCGGCGAGAATACGCCGCTCTACTGTCAGGGTTACTTTGTGTATGACTCCAAAAAGGCGGGTTCGCAGACAACCTCGCACCTGCGCTTTGGACCCGATCCGATCCATGCTCCTTACCTGATTGAGTCGGCCAACTTTATCGCCTGCCATAAGTTCAATTTTATTAACCAGGTGGACATGCTGCGCTGGGCAGCACCGAAGTCGGTATTCCTGCTCAACAGTCCGGTCGCAGCAGATCAGGTGTGGAATGAACTGCCGAAACCGGTACAGCAGACGATTATCGATAAACAGATTGATTTCTATGTGATTGATGCCTCTACTGTTGCCCGCGATGCTGGCATGGGTCGTCGTATCAATACCATCATGCAGACCTGTTTCTTCGCGCTCTCCGGCGTGTTGCCGAAAGATGAAGCGATTGAGCAGATCAAGAAGGCGATTGAGAAGACCTATTCGAAGAAGGGCGCCGAGATCGTACAGCTCAATTTCAAGGCGGTGGATGCATCGCTTGATCATCTCTATAAGGTCGAGATTCCGACATCCACCAGCAATGAGCGAGGTATGCAGGCCATGGTTCCTGCCCATGCACCACAGTTTGTGCAGGAAGTGACTGCACCGATGCTGGCTGGGCATGGTGATGATCTTCCTGTAAGCATGATTCCAGTGGATGGCACCTATCCAAGCGGCACAGCTGCGTTTGAAAAGCGCAACGTCTCTGACTTCATTCCGCTATGGGAATCAGATCTCTGTATTCAGTGTGGTAACTGCAGTTATGTCTGCCCGCACAGCGTCATTCGTGCCAAGTTCTACAATGAGGCGCTGCTTGAGGGCGCGCATGAGGATTTCCCATCCACTGAAGTGGCCGCACGCGGATTCCCTGAAACGCGGTACACGCTGCAGATCTATGCAGAGGATTGCACCGGCTGTGAGATGTGTGTGAATGCATGTCCGGCACTGGATCCTGAGGATAAGACCCGCAAGGCGATCAACATGACCGCGAAGGCTCCGATTCTTGAGAAGAGCATTCAGGATGTAGCTTTCTTCGAAACGCTGCCGGTGAATGATCGTGACACCATTGATTACTCATCTGTGCGAGGCACTCAGTTCCTTGAGCCTCTGTTTGAGTTTTCCGGTGCTTGTTCCGGCTGTGGTGAAACACCTTATGTTCGATTGCTGACTCAGCTCTTCGGCCCACGCCTGCTGGTGGCCAATGCGACGGGTTGCTCCTCCATTTATGGCGGTAACCTGCCATCGACACCATGGACTTCGAACAAAGATGGTCGAGGCCCTGCCTGGTCCAACTCACTGTTTGAAGATAATGCCGAGTTTGGTCTGGGTATGCGTCTGGCAGCCGACCATCATATGCGTATAGCTCAGCAGACGGTTTTGGAACTGGCTCCTCAGCTTGGCGATGATGAGTTGGTCAATGGACTGGTTCATGCTGATCAACGCATCGGTTCCGAAATCGGTAAACAGCGTGAACGTGTGGAAATTCTGAAGAAGAAACTCAAAGCCATCGACGACCCACGGGCGAAAAACCTACTTACCATCGTTGATCATCTGGTACGTCGAAGCGTCTGGTTGGTTGGTGGTGATGGCTGGGCCTACGATATCGGCTCATCAGGGCTTGATCATGCACTGGCAAGTGGGCGTAACATCAACGTGCTGGTGCTCGATACCGAGGTTTACTCCAACACCGGTGGTCAGGCATCGAAATCGACCCCTGTCGGTGCGACAGCTAAATTTGCTTCCGCCGGTAAGCCGGTCGGCAAAAAGGATCTGGCGCTTCAGGCGATCTCCTACGGCAATGTCTATGTGGCGCGTATCGCCATGGGTGGCAATCCTCAGCAGACTCTGTTGGCGATGCGTGAAGCCGAGGACTATCCGGGTCCGTCGATTATTCTCGCATACAGCCACTGTATTGCACACGGCATTGATATGACGCAGGGGCTGCATCAGCAGGATATGGCGGTGGCTTCCGGTTACTGGCCGTTGATCCGTTACAATCCTGCGCTGCGACAGGCGGGTAAGAGACCATTCGTTCTCGACTCTCCACAGCCGACAATGAAGCTGGCCGATTACGCCTATACCGAACAGCGCTACAAGCTGTTGCAGAAGACCAACCCTGATGAGGCTGCTCGTCTGATGAAACTGGCGCAGGAGGCTGCTGATCTGCGTTGGGCAACCTATGAGCACATGGCCAATCAGGATCCATCGGAGTTTGTGCCGGTTGCCTAAGGTAGTGGCCGCCGGAAGTGGTAATCCGAAGTGCCGGATATCTCTTCTGTCTGTCTGGTTAGCGCGGAAGCTGATAGTTGTCCTGCATGGATAACAACCGATGAAAGCTGTGATGCATCTGCTGGCTGAAAGCGGCCTGCTTGCGAGTATCATTGAAAGCGTGCCTTTTCGTATCTTCTGGAAAGGTCGCGACCAGTACTATCTGGGTTGTAATACGCTTTTTGCCAAAGATGCAGGGTTTGAAAATCCTGGTGATTTGATCGGCAAGAACGATTTCGACATGGCATGGAAAGAGCAGGCCGAACTCTATCGTGACGACGACCGGCAGGTGATGGAGTCCGGGGAGGAAAAACTTTCGTTTGTAGAGCCTGTGACGACTTCAGGTGGCCATGCGGCCTGGGTGCGCACGTCCAAAATGCCCCTGCGTGATGATCAGGGCAACGTCATCGGGGTCCTTGGTATCTTTGAAGATATCACGTCACAGAAAGAGGCCGATGAGGAGCTTCTGAAAATCAGACAACAGTATGAAGCGGCTGAACGTCTTGCACATCTGGGACACTGGCAGCTTGATTTGAGGACCAACCAGCTCACATGGTCAGATGAGATTTTCCGCATCTTTGGCCTTGATCCAGAAACATTTGAAGCCTCTTACGAAGGGTTTCTCGATGCGATTCATCCCGAAGATCGTGATGCTGTTAGCCGAGCCTATGAAGAGGCTGTCAAAAACAGAACTGGGTATATGATTGAACATCGCTTGTTGATGCCGGATGAATCCATCAAGTGGGTCGCTGAGCGTGGTGAAACCAGCTATGGCGAAGAGGGAGAGCCGCTTGTTTCAACCGGCACTGTTCTGGATGTCACCAGCCAGAAAAATGTGGAAGAGCTTCTGCGCCGGGAGGCAGAATTCCGTAATCAGCTTCTTGATCAGGCAGCAGAGGGTATTGTTGTATGGCGCCTCAGCCACACGGACACCTTTGCCGAATTCATTATCTGGAACCGCCGAGTGCAGGAAATTACAGGCTATACCATGGAGGAGATTAACCGTCTGGGTTGGCTGGAGACCTTGTACACCGATCCTGCTTATCGTGATAAAGCCAGAGAGAAGATGTTAAGCGTACTTCACGGTGAAGAGAATACAGGTAACGATTTTGATGTCAGAACCAAGGCCGGAGAAATGCGCACCCTGCATATTGCCTCTGCCTCCGTCAGTAGTGGGAGTGATGAGCCTGCTGTTCTGGCAATCATTCAGGATGTCAGTGAGCAAAGGGCTCTGGAAGAAAGGCTCCGGCAGTCTGAGAAAATGGAGGCCATTGGCACATTGGTCGGAGGTATCGCCCACGACTTTAACAACGTGCTTGCTGCTATTCAGGGTAATGTCTTTCTGGCCAAGAGGCAGTTACATGATCATCCCGAATCTGTCGAAAAACTGAATAATATTGAAAGGTTAGGTCATCGATCGGCTGCCATGGTGAAGCAGCTTCTTACTTTTTCCCGTAAGGGTAGCGTGCAGATGGAAGTCTTTTGTCTTAATGCTTTCATTACAGAGGCATACAAACTGGCCAAGACAGCGATTCCTGCAAATATCGACCATAACGCATATATTTGTGATGAGGCGCTTTATATCAAAGGCGATGGCACACAGCTTCAGCAGCTACTGCTCAACCTTCTCAGCAATGCCGTTGACGCGACCAATGGTAAACAGGATCCTAAAATCCGCTGCTCTCTTAAGCTCTTTATTGCAGATGAACGCTTTAAAAAAACGCATGCTGGACTTCAAGGGGGTGAGTTCGCCTGTATTACAGTCACAGATAATGGCCATGGCATCCCGTCGGAACAACTGGACAAAATTTTCGAACCATTCTTTACCACCAAGGATGTCGGTAAAGGCACGGGGCTCGGGCTGTCCATGCTTTACGGAGCCATTCAGACCCATGGTGGTGTGGTAGAAGTGGAGAGTGAGCCGGGTCGCGGCACATCTTTCCATGTCTATCTGCCAATTTACCAAGAAAGTACCAGTTTTGAGATAGAAGAACGAGCCTCTCACGGTCACGGTCACGGTCACGGTCACGGTCACGGTCACGGTCACGGTCACGGTGAGGTGATTCTGCTTGTTGATGATGGGGGTGATCTGAGGGAAACAGCGGCAGATGTTCTAAGCGAGATGGGTTATAAGATCCTTCAGGCGGCGAATGGCATCGAAGCCCTTGAGATGTATAAGGCGCATCAGTCCGAGGTCCGCCTTCTCCTCTCCGATATCATCATGCCCAAAATGGGTGGTATACATTTGGTGCAGCAGATTCGGGAATTCGATCAACGGGTGCCGGTTATTCTGGTCACCGGCTACGATAAAGGCGATGTTGTGGATCAAAATAACATGGATGAGCATTGCCAGGTGATTCATAAGCCCTTTGACTTTGATCAGTTGGGACACATGATCCGAAATTTGATTCGATAATCTGACTATCAATCATCTTCCTGCTCAAGGTCTTGGGCTGTATCTACCTTATGCTTTTCATGCCCTTTCATCTCCAGCTTCTCACCAGATACTGGTTCACCTCTCTTATGATGGAAGATGTGTTAGGTTTCCACGGATATGATCACCCTCCGTTTTAACAAGCCCTATCAGGTGCTGACCCAATTCACCGATGCCAGATCGGACATAGGTGATCGTCAGACGCTGTCAGACTATATTGCTGTTCCCGATGTTTATGCGGCCGGACGACTTGATCGCGATAGTGAGGGCCTGTTGCTTTTAACATCTGATGGGCAGTTGCAAAACCGTATCTCTCATCCCGATCACAAACTCAAAAAAACCTATTGGGTTCAGGTTGATGGTGATATTAACGAAGTGGCCATCACCAAGTTACGGCGTGGTATCAAATTAAAAGATGGCATGACTGTGCCAGCCAGCGCCAAAATTATTTCGGAACCGGCATCGCTCTGGCCACGCAATCCGCCTGTACGTTTTCGTGCGGAAATTCCAACATCATGGATTGAGCTGGAGATCAGTGAAGGTCGCAATCGCCAGGTGCGGCGTATGACTGCGGCAGTCGGCTTTCCAACACTCAGGCTGATTCGTTATGCCATTGGTCCGATCACACTTGATGGTCTGAAACCGGGTGAGTTTGAGGAGATAGATGGAGAACTTCTCTGGAGGCTTTTTCCCAGCAGGCGATCAAGCCAACCTGCTTCACATCAAAACAACAGAAAAACACCCCGCAAGTAGCTGGTGACTGTTACTCCTTGTGCCTGCTCTCATCCTCGCGCTCTTGTCTCTTTTCTTTCTGACTTTGGGTCGGCATCGGATGTTTTAATTTATCCCGGTTGTCGTGTTCTTCGGACTGAGCCGGCTCACTCTTTTGCTCACGATGTTCATCGATGCGATGCGGCATCTTGTTGGTCTGAGGTTGGATTTTCTTCACGGCCCGTTTTACCGGTTTCGGATGTGCTTCATAGCGGTCGGTCCGATAGATGGCACGGCCACGCTCGTAGCCTTGCCAGAATCGCTGGTGCTGCATGCCTGCACAGACGCCTGAGTAGAGCTGGTTGGTCTGGCCCAGATAGAGGCCGGTTTCATAGGTGCAGTAGCGTTGGTTACCCTGCTGCCAACCCTGTCGGTAGCCGCTGCGATCCGCTGCGATGCCGTAGTTGCGGCAAACATTGGCAATCTCTCCGGCCCGGTGCGGGTAGCCATCCTCACCATCACGGTATCCGGCATCAAACCAGTCGCTGCTCATGCATGCTTCAAGTGAAATCACTTTTGCGTCACTGCGGGACTCCTGATGTTTAAGCCGTTCCAGTTGATGCAGCAGTGTGCGGTGTTGATCCGGCCTCTTCTCATTGGCTAGCTGCTTTTCCAGACGTGTGACATCACGTTCAAGTTTTTGATGTTCACCTCTTGCTGCACGTACATCTTTTCCGAGTTGATAGAAGTCCCGATAGGCAGGTTCAAGGTCAGTGGGACAAACTCCGCTATAGCGTTTGCCTCCAAGGCCATGTCGCAGTCCGTTTTCAGGCGTGCAGTAACGGCGAATACCTTCTCTCCAGCCTGAGATGTAATCACTGGCTACATCAGCGGGGCAGATATTGTTGTAGGTTTTTCCCGACTGTCCGGCTCGGTAGCCGTTATCGATTGTACAGTAGCGGCGGATTCCCTGCTCCCATCCATGCTGGTATGCAGCACTGTCGGGAACAACCTGATACTCCACGCAGCTCTGGCGATGTTTTTCCAGCTGCGTGTAGTGAGCACCACGTGATCCATCACTGTAGCCGACTGATTCCCAGTTGGCGTTCATGCACTCCTTTTTAGACATGGAGGCACAACCTGAGAAGAGTGCGATGATCAACAGTGTGATAAAAAGATGGAATACTTGCTTCATGGCCTGCCTCCGGAACGGGATAAGGTGAATCTGCATCCTTGATTAGAATGCGACAAGCATCACAGGCTTGTCTTCAGGCAGAGCTTTTACAAAATCATAAAATGATTGAGGCCGCAGATGCGGCCTCAAAGCGGACGATTAGTCCGGATCTTTTGATGTTTGACGGTGTTAGCGTTACTGAATCTCAATCGCCTTTGGCTTAGCACTTTCGCGCTTTGGCAGACGCACTGAGAGCACACCATCCTTCATCTCAGCATTCACCTTCTCAGCATCAATGTTGCGTGGAAGACTGAAGCTGCGTGTGAACGAGCCGTATGAGCGTTCGATGCGATGAACATTCTCCTCTTTCACATCTTTCTCATAACGGCGCTCACCGGAGATGGTAAGTACACCATCTTTGACCTCCAGCTTTACATCTTTTTTATCGATGCCCGGAAGCTCGGCCTGTACCACCAGTGCATCATCGGTTTCACGGATATCCACCGAGGGTGCCCACTGTCCACCATCTGTGCTCATCGCTGAGTGAGAATCATCAAGTAGACGGCTCAGGTTACGATTCATGGATTCGAGCTCTTGCCAGGGCGTCCAACGCATTAAAGTCATCATAGACCTCCATACATCATGATTTCGGAAGTTTTTACCTTCCTAATATTTATATAGGGCCAACTTTTTCCATTTCAACCCCCTTAAACAGCTGTTGACAGTGAGCACGATCTTCCCACTATTAGCACTCCTTTTTAGAGAGTGCTAAAACTTTCTGAAGGAGAGGGGTTGAATCGGCGAGCGCCAGTCCCCATAAACTAGTTTCAAGTTAATTTCTATTTCGAAGGAGAAATAAAGATGGCAACAAAGGTTCGTCCTTTACATGATCGTGTAATCGTCCGCCGTCTGGACGAAGAAGAGAAATCTGCGGGTGGTATCATCATTCCGGATTCAGCTAAAGAGAAGCCAATCCAGGGCAAAATCATCGCAGTCGGCAAGGGCAAAAGCCTTGAGAACGGCGAAGTGCGCCCATTGGACGTAAAAGAGGGGGACACAGTGATCTTCTCTACTTACGCAGGCACTGAGATCAAGTTGGATGGTGAAGCGTTCCTGATGATGCGTGAAGACGACATCCTCGGCGTTCTTGAATCTTAATCATACCAATCAAATATCGTTTAATAGAATTTCATAGGAGAAATGAGAATGGCTAAAGACATTCAATTTGGTGAGGAAGCACGCGCCAAGATGATGGTCGGCGTGAATAAACTTGCCGATGCAGTAAAAGTAACACTGGGCCCGAAAGGCCGTAACGTCGTACTCGACAAATCATGGGGCGCACCCACCATCACAAAAGATGGTGTATCTGTAGCCAAAGAGATCGAGCTTGAAGACAAGTTTGAAAACATGGGCGCACAGATGGTTAAGGAAGTGGCTTCCAAGACTGCGGATATCGCAGGTGACGGCACCACAACAGCAACCGTACTGGCTCAGGTGATCGCTAAAGAGGGCATCAAGGCCGTTGCAGCCGGCATGAACCCGATGGATCTGAAACGCGGTATCGACAAAGCAGTGAAAATTGTTGTTGATGAGTTGGCGAACCTGTCCAACGAAGTTCAGAATCAGGAAGAGATTGCCCAGGTCGGCACCATCTCTGCCAATGGCGATTCTGAAATCGGCCAGATCATTGCCGATGCCATGGACAAGGTTGGTAAAGAGGGTGTGATCACTGTTGAAGAGGCCAAGGGCCTTGAAACCGAACTGGATGTTGTTGAAGGCATGCAGTTTGACCGCGGTTACCTCTCTCCTTACTTCATCACCAATGCAGACCGTATGGAGTGCGAACTCGACAACCCATACATCCTGCTGTTCGAGAAGAAGATCTCCAGCATGCGTGATCTGCTGCCTGTACTGGAAGCGGTTGCACGTTCGGGCAAACCTCTGCTGATTATCGCTGAAGACATTGAAGGCGAAGCACTGGCGACGCTTGTTGTAAACAAGATGCGCGGTGTGGTTAACGTATCTGCAGTGAAGGCGCCTGGCTTCGGCGATCGTCGTAAGGCGATGATGGAAGACATGGCTATCCTGACCAACGGTAAAGTGATCTCTGAAGATCTCGGCCTGAAGCTGGAAAATGTCACCCTCGACGATCTGGGTACTGCAGCGGCAGTGAAGATCTCCAAAGATACCACCACCATCGTTGATGGTGCCGGTGCCAAGGGTGATATCGAAGCGCGCGTGAACCTGATTCGCAAGCAGATCGAAGACACCACTTCTGACTATGACAAAGAGAAACTGCAGGAGCGCGTAGCCAAGCTGGCTGGCGGTGTTGCCGTAATCAAAGTCGGCGCTGCAACTGAAGTGGCGATGAAAGAGAAGAAGGACCGTGTTGACGATGCACTGCACGCAACTCGCGCTGCAGTTGAAGAGGGTATCGTTGCCGGTGGCGGCGTTGCACTGCTTCGTGCTCGTTCTGCACTGGAAGGCGTTACCGGAATCAATCACGACGAAAACACCGGTATCAGTATCGTGATGCGTGCGGTTGAAGAGCCTCTGCGTCAGATCGTCTCTAACGGTGGCGGCGAAGCCTCTGTTGTGGTGAATGAAGTGGCCAAAAACAAGGGTCACTACGGCTACAATGCTCAGACTGAAGAGTACGGCGATCTGGTGAAGATGGGTGTTATTGACCCAACCAAGGTTACCCGTTCAGCTCTTCAGCATGCTGCATCGATTGCTGGCCTGCTGATTACCACTGAAGCGATGGTTGCAGAGATCCCTGCACCAGCAGCTCCAGCTGGTGGCGGTGATATGGGCGGCATGGGTGGAATGGGCGGCATGATGTAAGGATTTGTTGAGCCGCAAGGCTGACAAATTCTTGTAACACCCGTTACTCACTAATAAAAAGGGCGACTCTTCGGAGTCGCCCTTTTTTTATGATAGGTGTTGGTAAATGGACAATTTCGTACTGTTCATTAACATCGCCACCAAGCTGAATCGAGCAATCCATAATCAGGAGTTACTGATGAGCGTAGAATCCCTAGAGCAGATCATTGAAAAATCAGCAGCCGAGCTGGAACGTCGTCCGGGCAGGAAGAACATTGCCATGCTAGCTATGGCGTTCGTTCTATTTCTGGTTCCTGTTTATCTCTTCTTTAATATGGAGAGTGGTGTTTACCAGAAATCGTATGCTCCTGTTGTGGTTGGTTGGCTGATGATCTCTGTGTGGATCAGTCACGTAACAACAAGTGCTCTATTTGTTGGTAGAACGATTGAGCTGCAGCTATCTATTGAGACAGCCAAAGCCATTCTTGGCCTCAGCAAAGAGAAAAACAACAACGCGGGTCAGTAAACGGTAAGCCCACCTTTTTGGTGTGGAGCCTTTTGCGAACGAACTCGCTAAACTTCGCCTATGAGTAGAAAGGTCATTCCCATCGAACCCATTTCTTCCACGATCGGTGAAGCACAGCCGATGGTGGGCAAGCCTGCATGGCTGAAGGTGAAGGCACCGAACTCGAAAGAGTTCCGCGAAGTAGAGAAGCTGATGCGCAGCAAGAAGCTCAACACTGTCTGTGAGGAGGCCTCGTGCCCCAACATAGGTGAGTGCTGGAAACACGGTTCAGCCACCTTCATGATCTTAGGCCGCGTCTGTACCCGTACCTGTGCCTTCTGTGATGTCGAGACAGGCAAGCCCGATCAACTTGATGCAGATGAGCCGAAGAACACGGCTGATGCCATTGCCTCAATGGGACTCAAGCACGCAGTGATCACCTCGGTGGATCGTGATGATCTGAAAGATGGAGGCGCCGGGCACTATGCCGACACCATCCGAGCCATCAAAGCGCAGACACCGGATGTGACCATTGAAGTGCTCACCCCCGACTTCCAGCGCAAACCCGACACATGCCTTGAAACGGTGATCGAGGCCCGCCCCGACATCTTTAATCACAATCTGGAGACCGTTCCCCGTCTCTACCGTTCAGTCCGTCCGGGTGCACGTTACTTCACTTCGTTAAGGTTGCTTCAACGCGCCAAAGAGCTTGATCCGAATGTCGTCACCAAGTCCGGTATCATGGTTGGCTTAGGCGAGGAGCGTGATGAGGTGTTGCAGGTGCTTGATGATATGCGTGAAGCGGATATCGACATCCTCACCATAGGCCAATATCTACGCCCGAGTGTAAATCACCATCCGGTGATGAAGTACTGGACGCCTGAAGAGTTTGAAGATCTCAAGTACATCGCCGAGAAGAAGGGCTTCGGCATGGTCGCCTCAGGCCCGCTAGTACGCTCTTCCTTCCACGCCGAAGATGTATTTAAGGCGTTGAAGCTAAGGAAGGGCTCTTAGATTTTTTTGAAACTTAACGGTTGAACTGAATGCCAAAAGCGGACGTTCAGGGAGAACATAGAAAAAGGGCGCGGTGAATGCCGCGCCCTCTGTTTTGGAGTGTTGCCGAGTTAAGCGGTGGCAGCAGCCAGAGCCTGATCGATATCAGCCAGAATATCATCGATATGTTCAATGCCGATGCAGAGGCGGATCATGTCTGGCGTGACACCTGCAGTGACCAGCTCCGCATCCGTCAACTGGCGATGCGTGGTTGAAGCAGGGTGTGCAGCCAGTGACTTGCAATCGCCGATATTGACCAGTCGTTTGAACATGCCCAGTGCATCGTAGAACTTCTCAGCTACTTCGAAGCCGCCCTTCACACCGAATGTCAGCAAACCTGATGGACGGCCATTGGTGTATTTCTTGGCCAGCTCATAGTAAGGGGAATCAGAGAGACCGCCATACTGAACCCATGCAACAGCCGGATGACTCTGCAGATGTTTGGCAACAGCAATGGCGTTGTCACAGTGACGCTCCATGCGCAGCGTCAGTGTTTCGATTCCCTGCAAAATCAGGAAGGAGTTGAATGGACTGATCGCCGAACCGGTATTGCGAAGCGGTACGGTACGGGCGCGACCGATAAAGGCCGCCTCACCCAGTGCCTCGGTGTAGACCACACCGTGGTAGGCCGGTTCTGGCTCGTTCAGCATCGGGAAGCGATCGGCATGTTCAGCCCAAGGGAACTTGCCGGAATCGACAATCATGCCGCCGAGAGAGTTGCCGTGGCCACCCATGTATTTGGTCAGTGAATAGACAACAATCGCGGCACCATGATCAATCGGACGGATCAGGGTCGGGGCGACGGTATTATCAACAATCACCGGAATACCATGTTTTTCTGCCATCGCGCAGATGCCATCAAGATCAACAATATTGCCTGCCGGATTGCCGATCGACTCGCAGTAGATGGCTGAGGTTTTATCATCAATCAGCTTTTCAAGACTTGCAGGGGTGTCATCTTCGGCAAAGCGCACATCGATGCCCTGGCTTGGCAGCATATGGGCAAACAGGGTGTAGGTGCCGCCGTAGAGCATCGGCACGGTGACGATGTTATTACCCATCTGGGCAATGGTCTGGATGGCGTAGGTGATTGCTGCACTACCGGAGCTGACAGCAAGGCCTGCAATACCGCCATCCAGTGCCGCACAGCGTTTTTCCAGCACATCAGCGGTCGGGTTCATGATGCGGGTATAGATATTGCCGGGCACAGCCAGGTTGAAGAGATCGGCACCGTGCTGGGCATTGTCAAATTCATAGGCCACCGTTTGATAGATGGGCACAGCCACTGATTTGGTTGTCGGGTCGGTTTCATAGCCAGCGTGGATGGCAAGTGTTTCTGGTTTCATGGATTCTCCTTAAATCGTTAACTTGATGTTCTGTTTTGTGAACGAATGCGTTCAAAATCGGTTTTTTCGTAGACCAGCCCGAGCCAGTTGTTGACGATGGACTTGGCTGTATCACGCCAGGTGTTATCCAGTAGCGGTTCCATCTGAGCCTCGGGGAAGGTCGGAACAGTTCTTCCTCTTTTGACGGCTGCGAGCACAGCTTTACGGTGATGCTCGGCAATGGTCATCGTCTCCGCATCAAAATAGTTTTCAGGAACGGGCGGGTAATCCGGACGTTCACCGTTGATAAATCGCCTTACCTCGCGTTTGTACTCTTTGAGCAGGCTGTTGCTGTCGTATTCGGGATGGCCCTGAAAATAGACAAAGCTGTACTGATCAGGGCTGACAGCCATGTGAACACCAGCCTCCTCGCTCTGAATCAGAATGGTCAGCCCTGCGCGCTCCAGCGGTTCGCGGTGGATGGCATTGAAACGGGAGTGGGGAACATCAAAGCGGGTGTTGATATCACGAAGCAGCGGATGCTCCTTATGAACGATTCGATGTGGATAGACGCCCCACAGCTTGGCGTCCATGGGCACTCGGTCGATGTGGTAGAGAAGTTTGACCAGGGCATGGGTAGCCAGACATGAACATAGCACCGGAGTGGCACTCTCCTGAGCCCATTCGGTCACCTCTTTAAGCGGCTCCCAAAAAGGTTCCTGATCCAGTGATGGATTGGAGACATTGGCTCCGGTTACAATCAATGCATCCAGCCCCATCGCCTTGATCTCTTCAAAGCTCTGGTAGTAGCGGCCGATATAGGCCTCGGTCTCTTCGCTGCGAGGTAGCCCCTCAATCGTGAAGGGGTGAACAAAGAACTGGGCAATCTGATTGCTGCTGCCGACCAGACGCATAAACTGTATTTCAGTGGCGGTCAGGGCGGCATCGGGCATCATGTTCAACAGGCCGACATGCAGCTCGCGAATATCCTGATGTAGAGCCTGTTTCAATGTCAGCACTTTCTCGCCACGCTGACGCAGCTTTTCGAATGCAGGTAGTGATGTGTGTTCAACCAGTGGCACGGACGAGAAAACCCTCCAGAAGCTTCTGCAAAGGAAGCAAAAGCTACGCTAAGTTTTTTTCATGGTGATGGAAAGTCGCGAAAGCGACAGATCAGAATGAGGAGGGCGCTATATCAACGCTTCATCGATATAATCTTCGAGATTATCCAGATCGGCATCGACTTCGTTGATGACGCGGTTTTGCATGGAGATGTCCGCACTGTGAACGCTGTTCGGGTCTCCTGAGATGAGGGGGTGCCACGGTTTCAGTTTCTTCCCCTCGAACAGAAGCCGATAGGCGCAACGTTCAGGTAGCCAGTGGAACTCCTTAGCGGTGAACTTGCGGATATCCGCACATTCGGGAACGCTCTTGAAGCGAGTGTTGTATGATGAGCAACGGCATGTGTTGGCATCAAAGAGTTTGCAGGCCACATGCGTGAAAAACATCTCGTCTGTATCCTCATCCTGAAACTTGAAGAGGCAGCATTTGCCACAACCATCGCAGAGTGACTCCCACTCTTCATCGGTCATGTCAGTAAGGGCTTTGGTCTTCCAGAATGGTTTCATGCGGCCAACTCCGACTGTTTTGTTTCCAGCTCATCCCAGCTTTCGTAACAGTGAACCAACCCGTTCTCTAACTCAGTCAGACGCATTTGATCTTTCACAAAGGCCTCCTCATCACGAGTGAAGTAGTCAGGATCGCAGAAGCGCGCTTCGATCTCAGCCTTCTCGGACTCCATCGCTTCGATTCTGGCGGGCAGTTCATCCAGCTCTTTTTGCTCTTTATATGATAGTTTTGTCTTTGTTTTGGCTTTTACTGGCTCATTTTTAGTTGTTTTTTTCTGTTTTGTGGCTTTTTTATCGGCTTTCTGCTTCGACTTCCACACCGCGTAGTCGCTCCAGCCACCTTCAATCGGCACCACTTTGCCATCACCCTCAAAGGCCAACACCTTGGAGACGACGCGATCCATGAAGGCACGATCATGACTGACCAGCAGCACCGTGCCATCATATTTGGCAAGGGCCTGTTCAAGGATCGTAAGTGTGCCGATATCGAGGTCATTGGTTGGTTCATCAAGCACCAGAAGATTGGCGGGTTCAAGTAGTAGCTTGGCCAGCATCAGGCGACCACGTTCACCGCCCGACAGTGCTTTGACCTGCGCATGTAACCGCTCGGTATCAAAAAGAAAATCCTGTAGATAACTGGCAATGTGCTTTGGTTCAACGCCAGCAATGTGCACATAATTTCCGCCCTGCGGCAGTAGCACATCCTTAATCTTCATCTCGGGATTGAGTTCGCGCATCTGAGTGAGAAATGCAGGCGCAAGGCGTACACCGTGCCGTACCCGGCCATGCTGGGGCGTCAGCTCACCGAGCAGCATCTTCAGCAGTGTAGTTTTACCAATGCCGTTGGCACCAACCAGACCGATTCGATCTCCAGCCATGATTTTAAGGCTCACATGATTAGCAATCACGGTCTCATCGAACTTGTGTGACAGCTCAATGGCTTCGATCAGCATCTTACCCGGTTTAATGCCGCTGGCGACGCGCAGTTCGACATCGCCGCCGCGCAGGCGTCTTCCTTCACGCTGTTTTCGTAGCTCTTCAAGGTTGCGAACGCGGCCCTCGTTGCGGGTCCTGCGAGCAGGAATCCCCTGCCTGATCCAGCGCTCTTCATCAGCTAACAGTCTGTCAAATTTACGATGCTGCCTCTCTTCCTGCATGAGAAGTTCGGCCTTCTTATCCAGGTATTCGGCATAGGAGCAGTCGAAATAGATCAGTTTGCCACGATCAAGCTCCACCACCTGCTCGGCCACAGCATCAAGAAAATAACGATCATGAGTGATGAACATGACCGCGCCAGCAAAATCGGCGACGAACTCTTCCAACCACTCAATCGATTCGACATCAAGGTGGTTGGTTGGCTCATCAAGCAGCAAGAGATCGGGCTCGGCCACGACGGCGCGTGCCAGCGCTACACGCCTGAGCCAGCCACCTGAGAGTTCGCCAACATCACGGTGGGCATCAAGTTTCAGTCGCGAGATGGCTGCTTCAATGCGGGATTTGTATTGCCAGCCGCCGGTACGCTCCAGCTCAATCTGCATCTCAGCCAGTTTTTTCATGGCTGATTCGGATGCATCTTGTTCCAGTGATATCAGCGCCTCATCATAAGCATTCAGTGATGCAGCTACTTCACCCAGCCCCTCCGAAACCACAGAGAAAACGGTGTGTCCGGCATCAAAGTGAGGCGCCTGAGGGAGGTAAGCGATCTTTACGCCGGTTCGGATGTTTACCTGACCATCATCGGGTTCAATCATGCCTGCGATGATCTTCAGTAACGTCGATTTACCTTCGCCATTTCTGCCGATTAGTCCAATACGGGCCTGCTTTGGAATGCGAAGTGATACATGATCCAGCAGTACCTGCGGGCCATAGGCTTTGGAAAGTTCGTGGAGTGTGATCATCGGCATGGCCGCACTATAACCCTCTTGATCTCTCATTTCAGTAGAATCACGGAGAAGTGATAATTCTCACCTACGGTAAAGAGATAACGGTGATCAGGGGTGGAATGATTGCATATCCAAGCTAAACTGGGACCGATGGCATCATTTGATCACATATTCTCCATGCGGACCGCTCTATTTGTCGCTGCCCTTGTGATCTTTTTTCAGGTCGCTCCCGCCGTTGCCGAGTCAGAGGTTTCCCTCATGGAGCTCACCTACGATGATCAGGTGATCTACTGTAGCGTGGGCCCGGTCGGTATCTCCGACAAGGCCATTCTTGCCCTAAATCAGGGTACACCCGTGACTCTTATCTGGGAGATATCCATTGAAGAGACTCGGGACTATTGGGTGAATAAGAGTGTAGGCGAGGTAGTCATTGCCCGGCAGGCCATTCCCGACCTGATTTCAAAAAGCCTGATTATTGCCGATGCCAAGAATGGCATATCAAGACGGGTGCACAGTATCGAAGAAGCGATTGCATTTCTCTCCGAGTTGCGCCATTTCCCTATACTCGATCGGAGTCTGCTGACACCGGGCGTTAACTATAGCGTCGAGGTACGTTTTGAGATTCGGGAGGGGCAGTTCAAGGATACCTGGTGGTCTGAGACAACACGTTTCGGAACGACAGCGGCAGAGGAGGGGCTGACGCTGCCATGACAGGCATCATTCGTTACCTCCCTCTGATCATGGCTTCCGCCCTTTGGGCAACCATTGCGCTTTTGTGGCCAAGCAATACGGCTTCCGAAGACTCCTTTATTGCCTGGGCCAATATTTCACTGCTGACAATCCTCTCTCTGATTCTTCTCAACTATGGCCTGAGAATCTTAAGAGAGCGGTCAGAGCGCCGTGCAGGATCCATGCTTCGAGCCAAGCTGGTCATAGCTTTGGTTAGCATGCTTTTGATTCCAACCGCTATTCTTCAGGTAGCGGCCAACCAGATGGTAGAGCGCGGTATGGATGTCTGGTTTGATGTGCGTGTTGATACGCTGCTTGATCAGGCCTTGAATCTGGCACAGGGCTTTTACGCTCGAGTCGACACGGACCTCAAACAGGGGCTGAACGCAGCCATGAATGACCGTGAACTGCTCAATTATGTCTCAGCCCTGCCTCTCAGTTACAGCCTGCTCAATAATCATCTGCAGGAGATTCTTCTCCATGAAGGGTGGCAGAGTATTCAGATTTTTGATCTCAATGAGCGCCTTGTGGCCAACGTTAAGCTTGAAGGGTTATCCGGTTTTGAGGTGGATGCGCTTGAGGAGGAGGCTAGATCGACTCTTACGTTGGGGCTGATTTCCACCCGCTTTGTCAGCAGAGCAGGCGAAGAGATGGGTGTTGGTTATGCACCACTCAGAGCTCATCAGAACATTGTCGGGATTTTGCGAGCCCAGGTGAAGCTGCCAGAGAGTGTGGTGCAGAATGCGCGAGCTGTTGAAGCCGACTATCGAACCTATCGGCAATTGGAGCGCAACCGTCAATCGATCCGTGGAACGTTCACCCATGCCATGCTCATTGCCACACTGCTGATTATCATTGCAGCCGGTATTGTTGCGGTGGCCTTTGCCAGGCGGCTCACCTATCCTATCGGGGAACTGGCAAATGCCCTTGAACGAGTCACCGAGGGTGATTTGAACGTCTCTATTCCTACTGCTCCGGAAGATGAGTTGGGGTCTCTGGTTCACTCATTCAACCGAATGACTTTGCGCCTTAAACAGAATGTGGAGGCGCTTGAGCATACGCAGAATGAGCTGACCGGTGCACTGGATAGCAGCCGCCAACGCCAGTATGTCCTTGAAACCCTGTTGGCCAATCTTCAGGCTGGGGTGTTGCTGATTGATGCCAAGGGCAATATTCGCCTGCTCAATCAGGCAGTACGTGAACTGCTTCACCTCTCTAATGATTGGATGCCGGGACGTCCTATTGCACCACTCTGCAGCGGCAGGCTTCATCTGGTTTGCCAGTTCTATGATGAGTTGCAACATCAGCATGAGGGCCACCTTCAGCGTGAGCTGGAGATATCGGTCGATCATCGCAGTCTTCATATTCTTGGCCGGGGCGTTCGTCTTAGCGGTTCCGGATCAGCCGGCTTCTCCGGGTATCTTATGGTGTTGGATGATGTCAGTTCTCTGGCCGAGGCGCAGAGGCATCGTGCCTGGGCAGAGGTGGCACAGCGCCTTGCTCATGAAATCAAGAACCCTCTTACGCCCATTAAACTTGCAGCAGAACGACTGCAGCGGCGCTTCAGAAAAACAGCTGATAACACCGAGGTGTTTGATAGCTGCACCCATGCCATTATTACGCAGGTGGAGCGGCTACAGCGGTTAATTGTCGACTTCTCCGATCTGGCGCGTATGCCGAAACCGAAGCCGACCGTGGTGCTGGCCAAAGAACTAACGACGGATATGCGCGAACTCTACAGTGCCTATCCTCGCCTCCATGTTGAAGGGTTTACCGATGATGTTGAGTGCTTTTGTGATGCGGATCAGATTCGCCAGGTGTTGATCAACTTGATGGACAATGCCTTGGCAGCTACGGAAGCAGATAAAGCTCCCGTTCACCTTTACGGTAGTCATGATGATCACATGGTCGAATTTCATGTTCAGGATGGGGGCTCTGGAATGTCGGATGATACTGCTGCGCATATCTTTGATGCCTACTTTTCGACCAAAGAAGATGGTTCAGGTTTGGGTCTGGCGATTGCCAAGCGAATCGCCGATGAGCATCAGGGTGAACTGCTATTGATTTCCAGTAGTCAGCCAACACACTTCTGCTTGCGCCTGCCTATCGAAGAACCCAGCATGGAGCCATCATGAGCGTACAAATCATGGTCGTTGATGACGAACAGGCAATCCGTGAATCCCTACAAGGCCTTTTTGAGGATGAGGGCTACCTTGTCTCTTGTGCGGCATCAGGTGAGGAAGCCGTTGCCCGTTTTCGCAAACAGCCTGCTGACTGCATCCTTTTGGATATCTGGATGCCCGGCATTGATGGACTGGAAACCATGAGTCGCATTCTGCAGATGGATGAGAGCGTTCCTGTTATCATTATGTCCGGCCATGCCACGATAGATACTGCTGTACGAGCCACTCGTCAGGGGGCTTTTGATTTTGTCGAAAAACCCCTCTCTTCCGATAAGCTACTGATTCTGCTTCGCAATGCGTTGGAAAAGCGCAAGTTGAAACAGGAAAATGTCGATCTGAAACAGAACATCCAGCAGAAGAGTCGCCATCAGCTCGTTGGTAAGAGTGCTGCGGTTGAGGAGGCTCGAAAACTGGTTAAGCGGGTTGCCGCTACCGATGCAGCTGTATTGATCCTCGGCGAGCACGGTACCGGTAAAGCCGTCGTGGCTCAGCAGATTCACCAGCTCTCCAAGCGGGCAGTAGCTCCATTCGTAGAGCTGAATACAGCCAGCATCCCTGACAGTCAGATGGATTCCGAGCTCTTCGGTCATGAGAAAGGGGCGTTTCCCGGAGCCTTGCATTCTCAGCGAGGGCGCTTCGAAGTTGCCAATGAAGGGACTATCTTTTTTGATGAGATTGGTGAGTTGAGCTTGGGCATGCAGGCAAAGGTGCTGAAAGCCATGCAGGAGAAAAAAATCCAGCGATTGGGGAATCCAAAGCCTATTTCTGCGAATATCCGTATTCTTGGAGCGAGTGCTTTTGAGCCGGACAAGCTTCTGCAAGAGAGCAAACTCCGGGAAGATTTTTATTATCGTCTGAATGTGGTGACAATCCACCTGCCATCACTTCGTGACCGTATTGAAGATTTGCCCCTGCTCATTGAAACGCTAGCTGAAGAGCAGGCCCAATTGTTGGGTGGCGACCCGGTCCGATTCTCCGATGCTGCGATTGCACTGATGCAGGATTACCGTTGGTCTGGAAATATTCGCGAACTGCGTAACTACATTGAGCGTTGTCATATTCTTCAGCCAGGTGTTGAGATTACCCCTGAAACCATGCTGCCACTCGACGCTGCATCTGCTCCTGCACAAGGCGGGCAAACCCAGGACAGCAGCGTCTTTACCCACAGTTATCATAATGCGCGCGAAGCATTTGAGCGTAGTTATCTGCTACACTACCTCGAGCAGAGTGACTGGAATATTAGTAAAACGGCAGCAGCCATCGGTATGGAACGAAGTCAGTTGCACCGTAAGATCAAAAGTTTTGGGCTCAATGCTCCGGAGAAGAAAGAGTGAATATATTGATTCTTGGGGCTGGTGAGGTCGGATTCCATATTGCCCAGCGATTGGCAACTGAAGGCAATGATGTGGTGGTGGTTGATAATGACGCAGAGCGTCTACAACGGGTGGCCGATACCATGGATGTCCGTACCATTCTCGGGCACGCCTCTCACCCCAGCGTGTTGCGTCTGGCAGGTGCTGAGAATGCCGAATTATTGATTGCTGCTACTACCAATGATGAGACCAACATGCTGGCCTGTCAGGTGGCTCATTCACTGTTCAAGGTGACAACCAAGATGGCCCGTGTTCGCGAGCCGGACTATGTCAACAGTACCGGGCTCTTCGGTCGTGATGAGCTGCCAATCGATTTGATTATCTCACCTGAGCGTGAGGCGGCAAAATCCATCGTTAAGCGTTTTCAGGTCTCATCCGCTGTCGATGCTCAGGACTTCGCTGATGGACGGGTTCAGTTGCTCGGTCTGCGCGTGCCTCCTAAAGGGATTCTGGCCGGCCTTGCTCTGAATGAACTCAATGAGGTGATGGGGAGTATCAATACCTACATCGTGGCCCATGAGCATAACCAACGCTGGAGCGTTCCAGAGGCCAATACCGTGTTGCTGGCAGGCGACAGTGTCTATATTGCCATGGCGCGTGAACAGGTGGATGAATTTCTGGAACATGTCGGCCATGAAACCACGGTGCAGAAGAATAGAAATGTGATGATTGTCGGTGGTGGCAACGTTGGGTTCATCGTGGCACAGGAGCTGGAGAAACTCGGGGTCTCCGTTAAACTCATTGAGTACAACGCTCAACGTGCCGAGTGGCTGGCCGAGCAACTGGATGAGAGCGTTGTTATTCAGGGCGATGCTCTTGATCGCGATCTGCTTGAAGAGGAAGCGATTGATGGTATGGACGATTTTCTCGCCCTGACCAATGATGATGAGACCAATATTCTCGGTAGTCTCATTGCTCAGAAATATAATGTTCCTCATGTCGTGACACTGGTGAATCGGGCGATCTATACCGATCTGGTTCGGCAGATCGGTCTCGACATTACCGTCTCTCCCCGGTTTACGACGGCGTCATCCATTTTGCGGCATGTGCGAAAAGGACGCATCCTCGGTATGTCACCATTGGGTGACGGTACGCTTGAAGTTCTGGAAGCCGTAGCATTGGAGACATCCAATATTCTCAATACGCCGCTTAATGATCTGGAGTTGCCCGCCAACACTGTGATTGGTGCGATTGTACGAAATGACAAGGTGATCATTCCTGATGGCACGACAGTTGTTGAAGCGAATGACCACGTTCTTTTGGTCACGCAAGGCACCTCTTTGCGTGCTGTCGAAAAGCTCTTTGAAGTCCATCTGGAATTTTTCTGATGAATTATTTAGGAGGGATATTTTTAGCTTTCTCCACACAGGGACATGTGGCTTTAGTAAGTTTCACAAAATCACACTTTTATGAAACGTTATCAAGCGTGAGGCAGGAAGCTCTCACGCGTATGGAATAATCAATGCATCCCAAAGGTGTCGTTTGGACCTTAGGTATTCTTGTCGCTCTTTTCGGTTGCGGCATGATGGCACCTGCCCTTGTCTCCCTCTACTACGCTGCGGGCCATGCTGATCACTTTATTCTTTCCGGCTGTCTTACTTCAGCACTCGGTTTAACCATGATGCGTTGGGCAGGTGGGGCTCCGGCACGTCTAACCCACAAAGACGGGTTTCTTATTGTTGCTCTGGCATGGGTGGTTCTGTCACTACTTGGCGCTATTCCATTCTGGACAACCGGTGTCTGCAGCACCGTGATTGATGGTCTGTTTGAGTCTACTTCGGGTTTGACTACAACGGGTGCAACCATTCTATCAGGGCTGGATTCACAGCCGCCTTCCATCCTGTTCTGGCGCTCCATGCAGGAGTGGTTAGGAGGTATGGGTATCATCGTACTGGCGGTGGCTGTGATGCCGCTACTCGGTGTCGGTGGTATGCAGCTATTCCGTGCCGAGACTCCCGGCCCGGTGAAAGACAAGCTGACTGCGCGCGTGACTGAAACTGCCAAGGTGCTCTGGTATATCTACCTGGCGATGACAGCGATAACTGCCATTGCTCTCTGGATAGCCGGCATGACCCTCTTTGATGCCGTAAACCATGCGATGTGTACCATCGCCATTGGAGGTTTCTCCACCCATGACGCCAGTGTTGGCTTTTACGAATCACAGACGATTCGAACGCTCATCATTATCTTTATGCTGATGGCGGGGGTGAACTTCACGCTCCACTTTGCAGCACTTAAAAGAGGCTTCTCGGTGCGTACCTATTTTCAGGATGATGAGTTTCGCACCTACATCAAGTGGGTCTCTGTCCTGATTGTTCTGGTTGGCTATCTAACGCTATCTTCTTCTTCAGGCACAGTTGGAGAGGTCGTTTTCAATACCGTTGCCATAGCAACCACCACCGGTTTTGCAGTGAGTGATTATGCGGTTTGGCCTCCGGGAACAGGATTGCTCCTGTTGGCAGCCATGTTTGTCGGTGCCTGTGCAGGTTCGACTGGTGGGGGCATGAAGGTGATCAGGGTG
>Ga0316191_10000369_pt1 | contig 28849 bp, 22 predicted proteins | sample Eddworburr2cm_MG_FD_204928 | JGI IMG/M metagenome (GOLD analysis project Ga0316191, IMG submission 204928) | Coastal sediment microbial communities from Maine, United States - Eddy worm burrow 2 cm | ecosystem: Environmental > Aquatic > Marine > Coastal > Sediment | place: USA: Maine... | reverse complement strand
TCCGCCGGGATGCCGTCGAAGAGCGGCGTGCTCAGGTAGCGTTCGCCGGTATCGGGCAACATGCAGAGAATGTTCGCTCCGGCCTCGGCTTTCTCGGCGACGGCCAGGGCACCGGCGAGCGTCGCACCAGCCGAAACGCCGACGAATATGCCTTCTTCGGTCGCGAGCGCCCGCGACAGCCGCATGGCGTCATCGCCGCTGATCGGCAGGATGTCGTCGATGTACTTCGCCGCGACGGCGTCTTCGGTCAGCCGGGGTATGAAATCCGGTGTCCAGCCCTGCATCAGGTGCGGACGGAACAGCGGGTGACTGTCTTTCGGCGCGCCATCGCCCAGGCGTTCCTGCGGTATGCCGCTGCCGAGGATCGGCGAATTGTCCGGCTCGCAAACCACGATGCGCGTTCCCGGGCTCGCCTCTCTCAATACCCGCGACACGCCCTTGAGCGTCCCGCCGGTGCCGTAACCGGTGACCCAGTAGTCGAGCTGCGTGTCCGAGAACGCCTCCAGTATCTCAGGTGCCGTCGTGCGCGAGTGCGCGTCGGCATTGGCTTCGTTCTCGAACTGGCGCGCGAGGAACCAGTCGTGTTCTTCGGCCAGCTCGACGGCCTTTGCCAGCATCCCGCTGCCCTTCAGCGCGGCGGGCGTCAGCACGACCCGGGCACCGAGGAACCGCATCAGCTTGCGCCGCTCCACGCTGAAGCTTTCGGCCATCGTCACGACCAGCGGGTAGCCTTTGCAGGCGCAGACCATGGCGAGGCCGATGCCGGTATTGCCGCTCGTTGCCTCGACGACGGTCTGGCCGGGCTTGAGCGCCCCGCTGCGCTCTGCGTCTTCGATCACGCCGAGGGCGAGCCGGTCCTTGACCGAGCCCATCGGGTTGAAGGATTCGATCTTCACGTACAGGTTGACGTGCTCGGGCGCAATCCGGTTCAGGCGAACGATCGGCGTTTTGCCGATGGTTTCCAGGATATTGTTGTAGCGCGACGCCATGACTGTTCCCCCCGTCAATTTTCCAGGATCGCGTAGCGCACCAGGGTGCCGCGATAGCTCGCCTGCTCCCGGATGAGTTCCGCGAGTCGGCCGTGCACGCGATCGTCCCAGTAGTTCCAGCGTTCCACGAATGCCGCAACCATCGCGTAGTCTCCCGCATACTGCAGGTGTAGCACTTTGTCGAGTAGCGCGCTGACGACATCGTGATAGCGATCGTAATTGATGGCCAGCAGCGCGGCATCGCCGCGCGGTTCGATAAGTCCGTGCTCCATGAAATAGTTGAACTGCATCAGCTGCATGTTCTGGTACGGCTGTTCGGGCCGCGGCCGCACCACCTGCAGCGTACGGCGGATGCCGTCCGCATAGTGCGCGCGCAGACCTTCGTCATCGTAGTAGCCGATCGCCCGCAAGGTTGGTGCGGCATGCAACGACACGAGATCCGATTTCATCTCCTCGACCAGGTCGGCGTAGTCGGCGAGTGCCTCGCCCAGGCTGCGGCCGTCCGCGGTGACGCTCACTCCCAGGTAATGGCCGATCTCGTGCCAGAGCGTGCGGTTGAAGCTGCCGTCGATCGTCAGGTGTTCGCGATACTCCGGGGCCACGACCGCGTTGAATCGCTGCCTGACGTTCTCGAAAATAGCCGGATTGCCGAGGATGTTGTTGCGTATCAGGACGATGCGGCCGTACTTGCGCGCATGATCCGCATCGTTGGGAAGGATGGAGGCCGTGTTCGCACCTCGCGCCTGGCCGAAATCGGCGACGACGTTGTAGACGCCGACGGGAATGTGCGAGCGCACCCGCTTCTGGTGCTCGTAGGGCAGGGCGTCCTCGATCGACTGCAGCTCGGTCATCGCCGCGGCAAGCGCCCGGCTTCTGTCCTCGTCGCGCGCCAGCAGGCTGGCGCTGTAGAACGCCTTGGTACCCAGCAGGTTGTCGTCGTAGGTCTCGTAGCTGCCGAACTGCAGGTTGAGGTTGCCGAAACGGCCTGTCACCCATGCGGCGTCGCCGGACTCGTAGTCGCCGGAGACCAGATCGCGGCTGCGGTTGCGAAGATAGGCGGCAAAGTCCGGCGTTTCGTTCTCGATCGCCTCCGCCGCGCGCTCGAGGTGCCGACGTGCCGCGGCGAGTTCCGGAGCGTACGCGAGCGCATACGGGACGGCATACAGCGAGGCAGGGTCTTCGTCGATCGATTCGAGCCGCTCGCGCAATCCCGGATGCAGCGCCTCGACGCCGGGATATTCGTCCAGCCGCGCGAGATCGCCGGCCAGTGATTCCGCAGTCGACCGCCGGACGAGGCTGCGTTCGGCGAGTATCGATTCGCGAGCTGCCGGGCTGGCCTCGAGAAACGCTTCGATTTCCGCTCGCGTCAGGCCGGCCGGGTAGACCGTTTTGCCAGGGTCCGGGCTGCCGACCGGCAGGAAGGGCAGCCGCTCGTTGTCGAGCGTCGTCGCGACCGGGCCCTTGAACAGGTAATACAGGTCGAGCAGGTTGCGGGTCGCCTCCGGGTCCGCCGTTGCGGCGTGCAGTTCCTCGAGGCGCGCTTTCGCTGCGAGCGCTTCTGCGTGCAGCTGCCCTTCGTAGAGCTTCTGCATGACACGGCCGGCGGCCAGCAGGTCGTCAACGGCCCGCACTTCGGCGGCAGAAAGATGACCGAGATCCGGCGCAAGCGTGACCTCGAGACGCGAGTCGAGTATCGGCCGGGTTTGTTCCGCCGGCCAGTAGCCGTCCGGCAGCTCGGCGGCAGCCGGCAGCGCCAGGAGCAGCAGGCAGCAGGACAATTTAACAGGGCGTTTCATGGTCGGGTCCGGGAATTCGGCCGTCAACGTGCTTTTCGTTTTGTTCTTCAAAATCAGTAGCTTTTGATGGTAACCTGAAGGCCGAATGGCCCCATAAAGCATAGCACGTAACAGCCGTTACGATGCCGGTGGGCACGGATAACAAGGAAAGGACATACCGTCATGAAAGGTCTGATGATGGACACGCAGCTGCTCATCTCCTCGATAGCGCAGCATGCCGAGAGGTTTCACGGCGATCGCGAGATCGTTTCGGTCACCGCCGACAATCCGCGCCACCGCTACACCATCCGCGAGGCGATGACGCGCGCAAGACAGCTTGCGAACGCCCTCGGCCGGCTCGGCGTCAGGCAGGGCGAGCGTGTCGCATCGCTCGCGTGGAATGACTACCGGCACCTGGAGGTCTATTACGGCGTCAGCGGCAGCGGATACGTGTGCCACACGATCAACCCGCGGCTGTTCCCCGAACAGATCGTGTACATCATCAACCATGCCGAGGATCGCTTCATCTGCGTCGACGCGATGTTTGTGCCGCTGCTGGAGGCGGTCGCCGACAAGATCCCCAACGTCGAGGGATTCATCGTCATGACCGACGAGGCGCACATGCCGGAGACCGCTCTGCCCAACGTCATGTGCTACGAGACCCTTTTGGCGGCGGAGTCGCCGGATTTCGACTGGCCGGAACTCGATGAGAGCACGGCCTCGGCACTCTGCTATACGTCCGGCACCACCGGCAACCCGAAGGGCGTACTTTACGATCATCGCTCGACGATTCTGCACGCCCTGGGAACGCTGGCGATCGACGTTGCGGGCATGTCGAGCCGCGATGTGGTGTTGCCCGTCGTGCCCTTCTTTCACGTCAACGCCTGGGGCGTGCCGTACTCGGCGCTGATGGCCGGCGCCAAGCTCGTGTTGCCGGGCCCGAAGATGGGCGACGGCGAGGCGCTTTACGGCCTCATGGACAGCGAAGACGTGACCATGGCGCTCGGCGTGCCGACCGTCTGGCTGGCGCTGCTGCAATATACCGAGAAAGCCGGCAAACGCCTCGACAAGCTGGAGCGCTCGCTCGTCGGCGGCGCTGCCGTGCCGCGCGCCATGATCGAAGCGTTTCGCGACAAGCACGGCGTCGAACTGCGCCAGGGCTGGGGCATGACGGAGACCAGCCCGATCGGCACCGTCAATACCGTCAAGGCCGGCCTCGAGGGGCTCTCGAAGGACGAGCAGCTCGACCTCGCGACCAGGGCCGGACGTGGAATTTTCGGCGTCGAGATGCGTATCGTGGACGATAACGGCGAGGAGCTGCCCTGGGACGGGGAAGCCTTCGGTGCGTTGCAGGTTCGCGGCCCGTGGATATGCAGCGACTACTTCAAGCTCGACGGCAGCAGTGGCACGCACACGGACGACGGCTGGTTCGAGACCGGCGACGTCGCGACCATCGACCCGCAGGGCTACATGGCCATCACCGACCGGACCAAGGATGTCATCAAGTCGGGCGGCGAGTGGATCAGCTCGATCGAACTGGAGAATGCCGCGATGGGCCATCCCGCCGTGGCCGAAGCCGCCGTGATCGGCGTGGCGCACCCGAAGTGGACGGAACGCCCGCTGCTCGTCGTCGTCAAAGCGGAAGGCGAGGATGTGAGCAAGGAAGAACTGCTCGCGTATTTCGACGGTAAGGTGGCGACCTGGTGGGTGCCGAACGACGTCGTGTTCGTCGACGAGCTGCCGCACACGGCCACCGGAAAAGTCAAGAAGATTGAATTACGAAAGCAATTCGCTGAGTATCGCCTACCTGACTGAGCGCTCTTCGCTGCGCTCGGCCTTTTTCGATTGGGCAAGGAGTAGACATGGCCGACCCGTTGCGGCTCTACGGAATGAAAGCGCTTGTGACGAGCGCCGCCGGAGGAATCGGTGAGGCCGTCGCGCGGACCCTCATCAAGCACGGCGCGGAAGTGCTGGCCGTCGATGACCCGAAGAGCGGCGTCGAACAGCATTTCGCATCCGTCCGCGGCGTACACGGCCTCGCGACGGAATTCGGCGATCCCGACAGGATCCCGGCGCTGGTGGAAGAAGCGGCCGGGAAATTCGGCACGCTGGACATTCTCGTGAACGATTTCGCGGTGGCCCCGGATGCTCCGATCGCCGATGACGGCGCCGGGCTGGACGAAGTCCTGCGCCGGCGCGCGGAACTGATCATGGCGATGTGCCGCACGGCGCTGCCGTATCTCAAGAAGAGCCCGGCCGGACGCATCATCAACATGGGCTTCCTGCGGAGTGCATTTGCAGCGAACGCGCGGTCTGCGGCCCAGAAGGCCGAGCGGGACCTCGCGGCGATTTCCCGTGCGCTCGCAGCCGAAACCGGTGGCTTCGGGATTACGGCGAACTACGTTCAGCCCGGCGCGATCATGACGCCCGAGAGCCGCGAGGTATTTCGCAAGGACAAGGCGCTCAGGGACTACTGTATTTCGGCCTCCGCCGCGAAACGGCTCGGCGAACCCGTCGACGTCGCCAAGGTGGTGCTGTTCCTGGCGAGCGACGATGCCGTATTCGTGAGCGGTACCGGTGTCGCGGTAGACGGCGGCCGCACCGACGATTGACGAGACGGCAGCGCCCTGCAATGCACCCCGTGCTCGAAGACCTGATTGCGCTGCTTCAGCTCGAGCGCATCGAAGACAATATCTTCCGCGGCGACAGCCGGGACATCGGCAGCGCGCAGGTATTCGGCGGACAGGTGCTGGGCCAGGCGCTGTCCGCCGCGCAGCACACCGTCGACGGGCGTGTCGCGCACTCGCTGCACGCGTATTTCCTGCGCCGCGGCGACATGACCAAGCCGATCATCTACGAGGTCGACCGCGCCCGCGACGGCGGCAGCTTTTCCACCCGGCGCGTTGTCGCGATCCAGCACGGGCGGCCGATCTTCAACCTGGCCGCATCGTTTCATGAACCCGAGGAAGGCCTCGAGCACCAGGCCGACATGCCGGACGTGCCCGGCCCGGACGGACTCCGGGACCTCTTCGACGTGTCGCCGGAGGTGCTCGAAAAAGTACCGATGAAGATGCGGCGTTTCCTAACCGAGGAACGGCCCTTCGAGTTCCGGCCGGTCGAGCGCCTGAGCTTCACGGAGGCCGTGAGGCTGCCGCCGGTCAAGCATTGCTGGATCCGTGCCGTCGATACGTTGCCGGACGACCCGCCACTACACCAGAACCTGCTGGCCTACGTGTCCGATTACGAACTCCTGGGTTCGAGTGTGCTGCCGCACGGCCTCAATTTCGTTTCCGGCCGGGTGATCATGGCAAGCCTCGATCACGCCCTGTGGTTTCATCGTGAGTGCCGCGCCGATCGCTGGCTGCTCTATGCCATAGAGAGCCCCAATGCATCGGGCGCGCGCGGTTTTGCGCGCGGACAGTTGTTCACCGAGGACGGCGTACTGGTCGCATCGACGGCGCAGGAAGGGCTCATTCGCGTCGTCGACTCGGAGCAGCGGGAGTCCCGCTCCGACCCGCGGCTGCAGGTCTGAACGCGCGGTTCTACTTTGCCTTGCCCTGTGCGGCCACGGCCGCGGCTGCCTTCGCCACGGTCTCGGGGTCGCCGAGGAATTCGCGCGACCGCGGCTTCAGGTCGTCGTCCAGATCGTAGGCTATCGGGATCCCGGTCGGGATGTTGAATCCCGTGATTTCCTCGTCCGATATTTCGTCGAGCATTTTTACCAGCGCGCGCAGGCTGTTGCCGTGCGCGGCGATCAGCACGTTACGGCCCGCGCGAAGCTCGGGCGCGATCTTCTCCTCCCAGCAGGGCCGCACGCGCTCGAGCGTGAGTGCCAGCGATTCGGTGGCCGGAAGGTCCGCGATTCCCTTGTAGCGGGGATCGTGCAACGGGTGCCGTTCGTCGCCGGCTTCGAGGGCCGGCGGCGGCACGTCGTAGCTGCGCCGCCAGATATGCACCTGCTCGTCGCCGTACTTCGCCGCTGTCTCCGCCTTGTTGAGGCCCTGCAGCGCGCCGTAATGGCGCTCGTTGAGCCGCCAGTCGCGCACCACCGGCACCCACATCCGGTCCATCTCGTCGAGCATCAGCCACAGCGTGCGGATCGCGCGCTTCAGTACGGACGTGTAGGCAATATCGATATCGTAGTCGAGCGCGGCCACGGTGCGGCCGGCTTCGAGCGCCTCCTCGATGCCTTTTTCGGTGAGGTCCACGTCGGTCCAGCCCGTGAAGAGGTTCTTCAGGTTCCAGTCGCTCTGGCCGTGACGGCACAGGATCAGCTTGCCAGCCATGCTATCTCCGTATGTAAATCGGTTTGTCGAAAAGTCTAGTCCGCCACGAGTTCGCGCAATTCCTTCGCCGCGACCGACAGCGTCGCGATGTCGAAAACACCCCGCAGTTTCATTTCGTCGAGCATCGTGACGAAGCGTTCCACCCGCATGCTGCGTTGCTGCAGCCATTCGTCGACGAGCTGCTCGATGTTCTTCTTGCTGCGCTTTTTGAGAATGTCGGCCGCCATGTCGCGGCGGATGCGGAAGAACTCGTCGCGCAGGTTGCTGCGTGCCAGTGCCTGCCAGCGGCCTCGTACCCTGACGTCTTCCGCGCCCGCGTGCAGCGCGAAGATCCCGAGCCGGTCATTGAACAGTGAATAGACCCGCGCGGACTCCATGACATCGCGCTTGTAGGCGACGGCGAGATCGGCAATATCGAGACCGGCCCGCGTAAGCAACAACGCCGCCATCCTGTCAGCGAGCTTCTCCGGAACGCCCATCTTGATGTAGTTCTTCATCGCGTTCTCGTGCCGTTCGCGGGCCGCCGCCGACATGATGCCGCCCGTGCGGCCGTACACGGTCGCCATGCCGTCCTTGAGCCGGTTCACGAGCCCGTCGATATCGACGTAGTCGCCGTAGTGCTCGATGATCCAGTAGGTCGCATGCCGCTGGGTGCGTGAAAGCTCGAACAGCATGGACATCTGTGCCGACGCCGGGATCACGTTGTCGAGTTCCTCGATCGTCCGGTTGAGCGCGCCCGCACGCACTATCTGGCGCGCAACTGTGTAGGCGCGCGCCACCGTGACGACGTCGGCCCCCGTATCCAGCTGCACGCGCTTGACGAACGCGGGGCCCATGCGGTTGACGATGTCGTTGGAGATAAGCGTTGCGAGTATCTGCGGGCTCAGGCGGTGCTCCGGGATGAATTCCGGGTACCGGCGCCTCAGCACTTCCGGGAAGTAGCGCATCGGGTGCGTTTTCAGGAAGTCGGCGAGCGTCTCCTTGTGCGACGTCAACGCGTTGTAGACGTCGATCTTTGCATAGCTCAGCACGACTGCCAGCTCGGGACGCGTCATGCCCTGCTTGCGCGCCTTGCGCTCCTCGATCTCTATTTCGTCCGGCAGGTATTCCAGGTCGCGGTCGAGCAGGCCGCTGCGTTCGAGACCGGTGATGACGCGTCCGATCTCGTCGATGCGTTCGAGCGAACGCACCTCGCTCATGCTCAGCGCCTGCGTCTGCATGTAGTTGTTCCGCAGCACGTACTCGGCCACGTCGTCGGTCATCGACGCGAGCAGCTCGTCGCGCTTCTTGCGCGTCATGCCTTTCTTCTTGGCGACGTCGCTCAGCAGGATCTTGATGTTGACTTCGCGGTCGGAACTGTCGACGCCGGCCGAGTTGTCGATGAAGTCGGTATTAACGCGGCCGCCTCTCAGGCTGAACTCGATGCGCGCCCGTTGCGTCAGCCCGAGATTGCCGCCTTCCCCGACGACCTTGCATTGCAGCTCGTTGGCGTTTACGCGCACGTTGTCGTTGCTGCGGTCGCCGACGTCGGCGTGACCTTCCGTGCTGGCCTTGACGTACGTGCCGATACCGCCGTTCCACAGCAGGTCGGCGGGCATCCGCAGTATCACCCGAATCAGTTCGTCCGGCTGCATCGACGTCTGGTCGGTGCCGAGCATCGCGCGCGCTTCCTTGCTGAGGCGAATCGTCTTCGCCTGCCGCGAGAACACGCCGCCGCCCTTCGAGATAACCGTATCGTCGTAATCGGGCCAGCTGGAGCGCGGCAGTTTGAACAACCGCTGCCGCTCCTTGAAGCTCGCGGCCATGTCGGGATCGGGGTCGAGGAAGATGTGCTGGTGATTGAACGCGGCCACGAGCCTGATCTTGCGTGACAGCAGCAAGCCGTTGCCGAATACGTCGCCGCTCATGTCGCCGATACCGACGACCGTGAACGGGTCCGTCTGCGTGTTGAGGCCCTGTTCGCGGAAATGCCGCCGGACCGCCTCCCAGGCGCCGCGCGCCGTGATGCCCATCTTCTTGTGGTCGTAGCCGGCGGAGCCGCCCGACGCGAACGCGTCGTCGAGCCAGAAGTCATAGCTCTTCGATATCTCATTCGCGATGTCCGAGAACGTCGCCGTGCCTTTGTCGGCGGCAACGACGAGATAGGGATCGTCGCCGTCACGCCGGATGACTCCCTCGGGCGTCACGACCTTGCTGTCAACGACATTGTCCGTGATATCCAGCAGCCCGCCGATGAACGTCTTGTAACAGGCAATGCCCGTTTTCATGACGGTTTCACGATCGCCTTCGGGCATGCGCTTGCAGAAGAAGCCGCCCTTGGCGCCGGTCGGCACGATGACGGTGTTCTTGACGATCTGCGCTTTCATCAGGCCCAGGACTTCGGTGCGGAAATCCTCGCGCCTGTCCGACCAGCGCAGCCCGCCGCGGGCAACGTCGCCGCCGCGGAGGTGCACGCCTTCGACTTCCGGCGAATACACGAAGATCTCGTATTTCGGGCGCGGCAGCGGCACTTCCGGCAGGCGCGTCGGGTCCAGCTTGATCGAAATGCAGTCGCGGTGACCGTCGGCGTCGCCGGGCAGGAAGTAATTGGTGCGCAGCGTCGCATTGAATGCCCCGGCGAAGGCATTGAGGATGCGATCCTCGTCGACGTTCTTCGCCTTGCCGACCTCGCGCCGGATCGACGGCACCGTCGCTTTCAGACGCCGGGTTCTTTGCGCCTTGCCGATTTCCGGGTCGAACATGGCCTTGAACTGCTCCGTCAGCAGCCCGACCAGTTTCGCATGCGCGACCAGCACATCCTCCATGTAGTCCTGGGAGAACGGCAGTCCGAGCTGCTGCAGGTATTTCGCATAACAACGCAGCAAAGCCGTCTCGCGCCAGTCGAGTTCCGCGCTGAGTATGAGGCGATTCAGGCCGTCATTTTCCGCTTTGCCGGCGAGGACTTTCATGAAGCACTCTTCGAAACGTTTCGATGCCGCCTCGACGTCGAAATCCGAACCCGTTTCGTGGCGCAGGTTGAAGACCTGTATCCAAAACGGCTTGCCGCCCTGCAAGGTCAGTTCGTAGGGGTGTTCGGTGTGAACCTCGAGGCCCATGCCCTCGAGGATCGGCAGCGCTTCCGACAGGGCGAGCGGTTCGTCGGCGCTGAAGATCATGAAATGCAGGAACCCGGGCGCGGCGTCCGAGGGCCTGTACAGTTCGACGGAGCGCGTGAGGCCGGCCATCAGCATGCTGTCGATCGAGCTAATGTCGCTGCAGGCATCCTTCGGCTCGGTCTCGGCCTGGTAACCGGGCGGGAAGATGTTGCCGTAGATCCGGAACAGCTTGTGGCCCTCGTCGTCGCCGAATGCGTCCAGCATCTCGGCGCGCAGCTTGTCCGACCAGCTCACGACGACCTCGGCGAGCTTGGCCTCGATCTCCTGGATGCTGATCCGCGGGCGCTCGCGCGGCGGCGTGCGCACGATGGTGTGCAGGCGCGCGAGCGGTGAATCCGTGATCTCGACGCTGGAATCGACGGACGTGCCGTCGAAAGCGTCTTTCAGTACCTGCTCTATGCGCTGGCGAACTGCCGTCGTATACCGCTCGCGAGGCACGAAGACGATGCATGAGAAAAAGCGCCTGAACGTGTCGCGGCGCAGGAAAAACCGCACGCGCTGCCGGTCCTGCAGGTTGAGGATGCCTATGGCCGTACGCGACAGGTCGGGAATGGAGCTCTGGAATAACTCGTCGCGCGGGAACGTATCGAGAATATGCAGAAGCGCTTTGCCGCGATGCCCGGTCGCTTCCACATGCGCACGCTCGATGACCTTGCGGACCTTGTGGCGCAGCAACGGAATGCCGCGCGGGCTTTCGCTGTACGCGGCCGAGGTGAACAGTCCGATGAAGCGCCGTTCGCCGACCGCCTTGCCGGATTTGTCGAATTCCTTGATGCCCACGTAGTCGAGGTAGGCATGCCGGTGAACGGTGGATCGTGAATTTGCCTTGGTCAGGATCAGCCAGTCCCTGGAGCGCGCCAGGCGCTGCATTTCGCGGGTCAGCTCGACGGTCTTGCTCTGTCCCCGCTCATCGTGGGAAAGCAGGCCGAGCCCGCTGCCTTCCAGGGGCCGCAGGAAAATCTTGTCCTTGCGATAGGAGAGCTTGTACTCACGATAGCCGAGAAACGTAAAGTGGTCGTTGACCATCCAGTCCAGCAGCAGCTGGCTTTCCTTGCGCATTTCCTCGTCGACGCCCGTCGGCCCGAACTTGAGCAGCTCGCGGGCCTGCTGCATTTTCTTGCGCATTTTCGGCCAGTCGCGGATAGCCAGGCGCACGTCGGCGAGGACCTTGAGGATTTCCTGCTTCAGCAGCTTGAGTTGCTGCGCATCCGTCTCCTTGTCGATCGCGAAACGAATGAACGACTCGAGCCTGCCCACCGTCTCGTCGCGTTCCGCGATCCTCTCGATCTTGCCGCGGCTGTTCCGCACCAACCGAATGACCGGGTGAACGGTGATATGAACGGTCATCCCCTGGCGGTTAATCGCTGCAAGCACCGAATCGACCAGGAACGGCATATCGTCGTTGACCATCTCGATGAAGGAATACGCCGATTCGTAGCCGTGATCCTCAAGCGTCGGATTGAAAATCCGCACGAGGGGCTCCCCGCGTTTTCGCCTTGCGCCGAATTCGAGATGGTCCATTGCGACGCGCGCCATGATCTTCTCGACTCGCCCATGCAGGTCTTCGTAGGGGACGTGGGCAAAATACTGGCGAAGGAAGAGCTTGATTTGCCGTCGGTTTTTGAGGGTGTCGGACTGCACCCTGGAAGCTACGATGGCGTCGACGATCCTTTCCCTGACGTCGCTTCCCCGGCGATATTCGGTTCGTGTCACTCTTGACTCTCCGGCTGCGCATGGCAGCGCGAACGCTTGTCGTTGTAGGGCGGCGCTATTCTACGCACTAATTTGGAGCAACGGAATGATCAGGGCGTGCCGAGCAGCCGGGCTTTCGCAAGAAGGCGCTCCATCACCACGTTGAATACCTCGATATCCTCGTCTTTCAGCCCGTGCAGGAGGTCGCGCTCGAACTGCAGCGCAAGCGGTGCAACCTCGTCGTGGACGCGCTTGCCTTCTTCGGACAGGTTGAGAATGGAGCGCCGCCGGTCGGCATCCGCGAATTCACGGTCGAGCCGGCCGTTCTTGATGAGTTTCGTCACGGCACGGCTCACTGCCACCTTGTCGAGCATCGTGCGCTCCGCTACCTCGACCGCAGACAGGCCCGGGAAGCGCCCCAGGATCGCAATAACGCGCCACTCCGGGATCGTCAGGCCGAAGCGCTTGTCGTAAACGCCCGCGATCCGGGTACTGACGGTATGAGACAGTACGGCCAGCCGGTAGGGCAGGAAATCCTCGAGGATCAGCTCGTCGGTCATTGTCGTTCTCGTTGTTGCCGTGGTGCTTTGAGAACAGTAACCACAAGCCGGGGTCCGTTCAACTGTGCAACGAGTCCATGGATGACTTCAGGCGAGATGCGGCAGGTGCAGGTATTCGATCGACTGCATTTCGACCAGCCGGCTGACCGTCCGCTCGAACTCGAATCGCAGCCGTTTACCCGTGTAAAGCGCGTCCGGCGGCCGGTCGGCGGACACGATGAGCTTGACGTGGCGGTCGTAGAACTCGTCCACGAGGGCGATGAAGCGGCGCGCCTGGTTCTCGCGCAGCTCGTCGAGTTCCGGCACGCCAGACAGGATGATCGTGGGGTACCAGCGCGCGATCTCGATGTAGTCGGCCTGGCTGCGTGGCCCGTCGCACAGCTCGACAAAGTCGAACCACGCGATGCCCTTTGCAGAGCGGTGGGCTTTCACCGCCCGGCCGTTGATCTCGAGCTCGTGGTTTTCCTCGACCTGGCTCGAGGCCGATTCCCCGAAGAATTTGCGCAGCCTTGCGCGCGCCGGGCCGTCGTCGGGGGTCAGGTAAGTGCCCGCCTGCTGCAGGAGCTGCAGGCGGTAATCGGTATCGCCCGCGAGTTCGACGACCCGGGTATGCCGGTTCAGCGCCTCGATCGCCGGAACGAAACGCTGCCGCTGCAGGCCGTCACGGTAGAGATCGTCCGGGCGTGTATTGGATGTCGCGACCAGCGTTACGCCGTTCTCGAACAGCGCTCGAAGCAGCCGTCCTAGAATCATCGCATCGCCGATATCGCTGACGAAGAATTCGTCGAAGCAGAGCACACGAGCGTCGGCGGCCATATCGCGGCCGACCGTGGCGAGCGGATCCTCGATGTCGTCCAGCGCACCGAGCCGCTCGTGCACGTCTTTCATGAAGCGGTGAAAATGTGCGCGGTGCTTCGCGTCCACGGCAAGCGTTTCGAAAAACAGGTCCATGAGGAACGTCTTGCCGCGGCCGACGCCGCCCCAGATATACAGGCCCGGTATCGGCGCTGCCGTGTTCCGATCGCGCGACAGCAGCTTTGCCAGGCCGCGTTTCGGCGGCGGCGCAGCGACGAGCCGGTCCTGCAGGTCGGCCAGCAAGCCGACGACACGGGACTGCAACGGGTCACGGATGTGTCCGTGCTGCAGCAGGTGCTGCTCGTAGGCGTCGCGAATACTCAAGGGAGCGATGGCCGACTGTCTCTGTGAGGACGTGATCGTCAAGGTTACAATGCACCATTCAGTGTCGCCAGATGCACGGTCGGCGGCAACCCGTGAGCCAACCAGGGACAACGGACAATCATGACTGAAGCCATCGAACGCGAATCCATGGAATTCGACGTCGTTATCGTCGGTGGAGGCCCGGCCGGCCTGGCCGCCGCCTGCCGGCTCATGCAGCTCGACGACAGCCTCTCGGTCGTCGTGGTCGAAAAAGGCTCCGAGATCGGGGCACACATCCTCTCGGGCAACGTCTTCGAGCCCACGGCTCTCAACGAGCTGTATCCCGACTGGCGAAACATGGGTGCGCCCGTGACGACGGCTATCAAGCGCGACGACATCCATTACCTGACCAGCGACTCGGGGGGTATGAAGGTCCCGGGCCTGTTCGTGCCGCGGCCCATGCACAACGACGGCAACTACATCATCAGCCTCGGCCGCCTGTGCCAGTGGCTCGGCGAGCAGGCGGAGAATGCCGGCGTCAACGTGTTCCCCGGCTTCGCGGCCGCGGAAGTGCTGTACGACGAAGAAGGCCGTGTCAGGGGTGTCGCGACCAGCGACATGGGCATCGGCAAGGACGGCGAGAAAAAATCGAGCTACCAGCCGGGTTACGAACTGCTCGGCAAGTACACGATCTTTTCGGAAGGCGTGCGCGGCAACCTGAGCGAACAGTTGATGCAGACATTCAATCTGCGCGCCGATGCCGACCCCCAGCATTACGGCATCGGCTTTAAAGAGATCTGGGAAGTCGAGCCCGACAGGCACGATGAAGGCCTCGTGGTGCATTCGATGGGCTGGCCGCTCGACAACCACACCGAAGGCGGCGGTTTTCTCTACCACGCGTCCGGCAACCAGGTGTATCTCGGCTTCATCATCGCGCTCAGTTACCGCAATCCGCATCTCGCGCCCTTCGACGAATTCCAGCGCTGGAAACACCATCCGCGCATCCGCAAATACCTCGAGGGCGGCACGCGGCTTGCCTACGGTGCGCGCGCGGTCAACAAGGGTGGGCTGCAGTCGCTGCCGAAGCTCGTGTTCCCGGGCGGCATGCTCACAGGCTGCGGCGCCGGCTTCCTCAATGGCATAAAGATCAAGGGCGCGCATACGGCGATGAAGACCGGGATGCTGGCGGCCGAGAGCGTGCACGAGGCGCTGGCCTCCGGCGACGAGGGGCACGGCGTGCTCGACGGGTTCAGCGACGCCGTCGCAGCATCGTGGGTGCACAAGGAACTCCACAGCGCGCGCAATTTCGGGCCCGGCCTGCACAAGCTGGGCACGTTCTGGGGATCGGCGTTCACGTTCGTCGACCAGAACGTCGCGTTCGGCAAGATGCCGTTTACGTGGCACAACAAGGACCCCGATCACGAGCAGATCGACGAGGCGGCGAAGGCCAAACCCATCGAGTACCCGAAGCCCGATGGTGTGATCAGTTTCGATCGTCTGTCATCGGTGTATCTGTCCAACACGAACCACGAAGAGGATCAGCCGTCGCACCTGAAGCTGAAGGACGAATCCGTGCCGGTCGAATACAACCTGCCGAAGTACGACGAACCCGCACAGCGCTACTGCCCGGCCGGGGTTTACGAGATCGTCGAGAAAAACGGCCAGCCAAAATTCGAGATCAACGCGAGCAACTGCGTGCACTGCAAGACCTGCGACATAAAGGATCCCACCCAGAACATCGTCTGGACGGTGCCCGAAGGCGGCGGGGGACCGAACTACTCCGGCATGTGATCCTATTTCAGCCTCGTGGTCGCTGGCGAGCCGCAGCACTTATCTCCCTCATGGCTCCCTTCGGTCCGCTTTACTTCGGTCGACAAATGCCCCGCACGGCCGCACCGGCTCGAATCCTGCGCTCCTACTTCGGCTGCATCCTGATCGCGCCGTCGACGCGGATCGTCTCGCCGTTGACCATCGTGTTGCCGTAGATGAACGCGACCGTGTCCGCGTATTCCTCCGGCTCGCCGAGGCGCGGCGGAAACGGCACCTGCCTGCCCAGCGACTCCTGCACGTCTTCCGGCATGCCGGCCATCATCGGCGTCTTGAAGATGCCCGGTGCGATCGTATTGACGCGGATCCCGAACTGCGCGAATTCGCGCGCCAGCGGCAGCATCATGCTCACGACGCCGCCCTTGGAGGCGGAGTAGGCCGCCTGGCCGATCTGGCCCTCGAAGGCGGCTATCGATGCCGTGCCGATCACGACGCCGCGCTCACCCTGGTCGTTCGGCTCGTTGAGCTGCATGACCGCGGCGGCTTCCTTGGTGACGATAAAGGTGCCGACCAGATTGATCCGGATGACCCGCTCGAAGTTCTCGGCAGGCCAGGGGCCCTCGCGGCCGAGCGCCCGGCCGGCGGTGGCGACGCCGGCACAATTGACCGCGAGCGTGATGCCACCCATGAACTCTTTCGCGGCCTTGATCGCCGCGCGAACCGCTTCCTCGTTCGACACGTCGGTCTGGATGAACTTCGCGCGCTCACCCAGCGATGCGGCGCTTGCCTCTCCCTGCTCGCTGTTCACGTCGAGCAGTACGGCGTTTCCGCCTGCGTCGATCACCCGTTTCGCCGACGCATAGCCGAGCCCTGAGGCCCCGCCGGAAACGACGGCCCTGGCAGTCGATAAATCCACGTTGTCTCCTAGTCGATTTCCAGCGCTACGGCGGTCGCTTCGCCGCCGCCGATGCACTGCGTTGCAATACCGCGCTTGAGGTTACGCGCCCGCATCGCATGCAGCAACGTCGTCGTGATACGCGCGCCGGTAGCCCCGATCGGGTGGCCCAGTGCGCAGGCGCCGCCATTGACGTTCACCTTGGCGTGATCGATGCCGACGTCTTTCATGGCCGCCATCGTGACGCAGGCGAATGCCTCGTTGATCTCGTAGATATCGACGTCGTCGGGTGTCCAGCCCAGCTTCTCGTGCAGCAGCTTGAGGGCATCGACCGGCGCCGTCGTGAACCAGGCCGGCTCGTGCGCGAAGGCGGAATGGCCGACGATGCGCGCCAGCGGCTGCAGCCCGTGTTTCTTGGCTTCTGACGCCCGCATGATCACGAGCGCCGCCGCACCATCGGATATCGACGACGAGCTCGCCGCGGTGACCGTACCGTCCTTGGCGAATGCGGGCCGCAGGTTCGGGATCTTGTCGACGCTGACCGTACCGGGTACCTCGTCGACGCTCACGGTGTGCTCGCCTTTGCGCGTGGTGACGGTCACCGGCACGATTTCGGCGTCGAACGAGCCGTCGCCGGCAGCGCGCGTCGCGCGCGTCACGGACTCGATCGCAAACGCGTCCTGGTCCTCGCGCGTGAAGCCGTACTTCTGTGACGTCGCTTCCGCGTAGTGGCCCATCATGTGGCCTTCGTAGGTGTCCTGCAGGCCGTCCCAGAACATGTGGTCGAGCACTTCCTGGTGCCCCATGCGATAACCCTTGCGGGCCTTCGGCATCAGGTAGGGGGCGTTGGTCATGGACTCGAGTCCGCCCGCGACGGCAATACCGACGCTGCCTGCGACGACCATATCGTGGGCGAGCACCAGCGCCTCCATACCGGAGCCGCACATCTTGTTGACCGTTGCACAGGGGACGCCTTTCGGCAGGCCGGCGCCCAGCGCAGCCTGGCGGGCAGGCGCCTGGCCGAGTCCGGCAGGGAGTACGCAACCCATCAGCACGCGCTGCACGTCTGCCGGGTCCACGCCCGAGTCTGCGACGGCGGCCTGGATGGCCGCGGCGCCCAGTTGCGTTGCGCTCACGTCAGACAGGGCACCCTGGAAGGCGCCGATAGGTGTACGCCGTGCGGCGACGATGACGACAGGATCCGTACTCATTTAATTCTCCCCAGGCTCTTTATATTTTCAGGTGGCTCCCTACTTTGGTGCAATTTTTGGTGCAGCGCAATAATAATCGAGCCAGATTAGTCTAAAGTGGCAAGCAGGTCCGGCTCGTCGAGCACACCCAGGATGCGCTGACGCGCCGCTTCCGCGAGACTGTGATGATTACCGTAAGCGGGGTCGTCAGGCAAGATCGGCGGCAGAATATCGATGCGAATCGGCGCCGGCCGCGGCAATTTGCGATTCGCACCCAGCATTTCGCGGGTACCCGAGATGGCGATCGGCACGACCGGCATGGCGCCCTTGATCGCGGCCATGAAGGCGCCTGCACGGAATCGTCCCACCCCGGGTTCGGCCAGAAACGTGCCCTCGGGGAAAAAACCGAGCGATTCGCCGCTGCGTGCGGCCTTCACGATCTGGCGCGCGTCGCGCGAGCTTTCCGAGGACTTGAAGCGCTCGACGAATCGCGCTCCGGAGCGGCGCATGAGGAAATGTGCGATCGGCACGTCACGCATCTCCCCCTTGATGACGAAAGAGAATCGCGCCGGCAGGAAGCCTTTGAGCAGAATGCCGTCGAGGTAGCTCGCATGATTGGCGACGACGACGCAGCCTTCGGGCGGCAGATTGTCGAGGCCGTTGATGTCGGGACGTACGCCGGACAACAGGAACGAGGCGCGGGCGGCACCGGCGACGAGCCGGCGACGGCGCTCGAGACCGGGTACCAGTATGGCCACGAAAAGTGAGAACAGGACACACAACGCGAACACGATGATCGCGTAGAGTCCGAACAATGCATGCAGCAGGCGTCTCAATGCTCAACCCCAGCGCGGAACCAGCGCACGCAGCGCAGTGTGACGCAAATCACTTATGTTAACGCCTTCCGGAATCTGTGAAGCCGGTCACGCCCGCTGGCAGCCATCGTTATCATACTCAAACCCTTGAAAAATCCGTCGCTTGGCGATGCGCCATCGAAACTGCCGGGCGGGCCTGGACACGACGCCGGACGTTGAAACCGGCGTATGCTACCAGCTGGTCCGTCGGAATGTTGGCTGGCAACTCGTGCTGAGACGTAGCGACGTCCCTCAGGCAAAGGATTGCTGGACGACTCAATGGACACTATGGCTAGCAGTGAACTGACGCAGGAACAAACCAAACTCGTCGAGCGCTCCGAGGAGCTCGTAGACCGATTCCTCGATGCAATCTGGATGGAACGTGGCTTGTCGCAGAACACGCTCGGTGCCTACCGGGCGGACCTGATGACGCTTTGCCGCGAACTCGCCGGTGGTGACAAGACGATCGACCAGGCCGAGAAGTCGGATCTGCTGGATTTCATTGCCGGCCGCGTCGAGAGCGGCGCGAAACCGCGTTCGACGGCGCGACAGCTGTCGAGTTTTCGCCGCTTCTTCCGCTACATCATGCGCGAGGGCATGCGCAGCGAAGACCCGACGGCCGAGATCGAGATGCCGCGTATCGGCCGTTCGTTGCCGAAAACGCTCAGCGAAGACGAAGTCGATTCCCTGCTGAACGCCCCGAACACCGACGAACCCCTCGGGCATCGCGACCGCGCCATGCTCGAACTGCTGTACGCGACGGGCCTGCGCGTCTCGGAGCTCATCAACCTCAAGCAGTCGCAGGTCAATTTCAACCAGGGCGTCCTGCGCATCGTCGGCAAGGGCGACCGCGAGCGCCTGATCCCGCTGGGCGAAGAGTCGCAGCGCTGGCTCAAGGATTTCATCGAGGGCTCGCGCATGGAAATCCTGCTCGAGCGCCAGACCGATTACCTGTTTCCCACACGCCGCGGCGACCGCATGACGCGCCAGGCGTTCTGGCACATCATCAAGCGCTACGCCGAAAAAGCCAGCATTCGCAAAAAGCTGTCGCCGCACAGCCTGCGGCATGCGTTCGCAACCCACCTGCTGAACCGGGGCGCCGATTTGCGCGTGGTCCAGTTGCTGCTGGGCCACAGCGATCTCTCGACGACACAGATCTATACGCATGTCGCGCGCGAGCGCCTGAAAGATCTGCACGGCGAGCACCACCCGCGCGGATAATCAGTTTGCTACACTTGCGGCGCCGGAACTGGCGCCGCAATATCCTGTCGAATAACTGCACCCGCCCGGCCACAGGCCCGGCTTGCTCGTAGCATTGGAAGCATCTTTATGACAAACACGTATTTCAAGACAAGCGCCGCATTGCTGGCGTCCCTGTTCGCCCTGTCGGCAGCGTGGGCGGCAGATTCCGCCGAGATCCCGGCGGAGGAACGCGAGCGGCTGGCCGGGATGTTCGAGAGCATCGCCCCGGAGAACGTCAAGTCGAGCCCCATCGACGGCTGGTACATGATCCAGAAGGGATCGCTTGTCGCCTACATATCCGAAGACGGCCGTTACCTGCTGCAGGGCGACCTCATCGACCTCGACACCAAGGCCAACCTCTCCGAGGAGAGCCGCACGGACGCGCGTCGCGAGCTCATGTCGCAGGTCCCGAACAGCGAGGTCATCCTGTTTTCGCCGGACGAGCCAAAGTACTCGGTGTCCGTGTTTACGGATGTCGACTGCACCTATTGCCGTCGCCTGCACAACCAGATCGAGCAGTACATGGACAACGGCATCGAGGTTCGCTACCTGCTGTACCCGCGTGGCGGCCCGGCATCGGCCGCATGGAACACGTCCGAAGCCGTCTGGTGCGCGAAAGACCGGGGCGAGGCGCTCACGCTGGCGAAGCAGGACCGTGAGTTCGAGTCACCGGAATGCGATGCCTCGGTCGTGCAGGATCATTACGTGCTCGGACAGGAAGTCGGTCTGTCGGGTACGCCCGCGATCGTGCTCGACGACGGCGAGTTGATCGCCGGCTACCTGCCGCCGGATGCGTTGAAGCTGCGCCTCGAGCAGAAGGCCGCGGAGAACGCCAAGGTCGCCGCCAGCGAATAACCCCCCCTGTAGGAGCGGGCCCCAGGCCCGCGATCACGAGCCTCTGCAGGGGTAGGGCCCCGAGTTCCATAGGCTCGGGGCCCGACCGTTTGCTACGACGATTACTCCGCGGCGGTGCCGGCGTTACGCATGAGTTCGCGCCACTGCTTCCGGCCCTCCTTGCCGGAAAGAGTCTCGACACGACCTGATTGCGTTACCGCGCAGAACAGGAATCGGTCGCCGGAATTCCGGAATTGCGGATTCGGCTGACGACCGACGGTCACCGTTGCGCAAATAGTGGAGAAGTCCGGCAGGTTGCCCGGTATGTCCAGCCGGAACGTCAGTACGGTGCTTTCACCGGCACCGAGGTTCAGGTTTTCGGGCATAGGATTCGTCGTACCGACCCGGCCAACCTGGAATCGCGACGTGCGAAACGGGACTGCGTTCGGGAAGTAATCGACGGTGCTCCACGCCTCGCCTTTGAACCTCGACAGGCCGCGATTGCGCAGTTGGACCGAGTATTCACACAGACCGTCGCCCGCGGGGATTTCGCAACCCTTTACCTCGCCGAACTGAATTGGTTCGGGCCTCAGCGGTATAACGCCGGCGTCCACATCCTCAAACTCATCGACGAAAAACGTGTCTGTCGACGTCGGCCGGTAGTCATCGGCGAACGCGCTGATCCGGTAAAACCCGGGATTCAGGAAGAATTGCAGACCGTCGAAGCGGAATCGGCCCTGGTCGTCCGTTTGCAGATTCACGACGACGGAGCAGCCGAAATCTTCACACCGTTCGAGCTGCGCGATGGCGAACGGCGGTGCGAAGCCCATAAGAGGAGTGCCGTCAACCGCGTCCACCAGTTGCCCACTCACGGATCCGATAAGGCTGAATGGCGCCAACGCGAGGTCGCCAAGATCCAATGCCTGGCCTTCGAAGATTTCGAAGGCATCCGTCGCCAGGGCGTCAAATCCGTTGGCACTGGCCTGAATCTGGTAAGTGCCAGCCAACAGCGGGCTCCCGATGGTCGAACTGTCGAAGCGAAAACCGCCGTTGTTGTCGACGTTCTGGAAGCCGACAAAGTCGAAGCAGGCGCCGTCAATGCAGCGTAAGAGCTGGACGGAAGCAAACGCAGGTCCCTCACCGGAGACCGGGAGTCCGTCGCGCTCGTTGACCAGGCGGCCGCTGATGGAATCCGCGAGTGTCGGTGCGCTGAGGGCCAGCAGGTATGAGCCCTCTGCAATTCCCTCGAACTGGATATCGCAGCACCCTGTTACACCAAGAACGTACGTGCCGTCGTCAGGAACCTCGAACAACAGGCGTGAATCGAGCCCGTTCGCGTCGTCGCTGAACGCGATCAGGTTGCAGGCGTCATCGAACAGCCCCAGAAAGGGATCGCCGAGAGTGCCGGCGCCCGTGGTCGCGCCAAGAAGGTCGGCCTGCACGAGCCGCCCGGGCGCGTCCGCGAACCTGAAGAAGTCGACGTCCGGCACGCCGTCGTTCGGATCGAGGCTGCCAGGAATCGTAAAGGGCAGTTCGGGTATCCCGACGTCCTGTGCCATTACACAAGGGTTGTTAGGTTCGACATCTACCCCCTGCGCAAATGCGACCGCAGGAGCAATGAGGAAGGCCGTGGAAAGCAGGGTTCGGAGGAACCTCTGAAGATTGAACATTGTGCACCCCCTTTGCAGTGGAGAACACGGTTGGTTGCCATTGGACAACCGCATGCAGCGGACCCGTCGTCCTGCTGCTGGCGCGGAATATGCGCTTGCGCCCATGGCGATTCAATAGGCGCCGCGAAAATATTTTCTCGTTAACTGATTGACTTTTTTCAAAATTCGGCGGTGCTTCCAATTGTGGAAGCGACTGCGGTAACGCTGCGTGAAGCGCCCGCCGGAATCGCGGGCGGAGGTTTGCTCCTACGACCGAATGCGGCGCAGTTCGTGAAAATGCACGCCGGTATTCCTGCCGCGATCCTCGAAATATTTCTTTAGTGCGAAGGTGCCGCTGCGAAAGGCGATCTCGTCCCACGGGATCTCGTCTTCCGCGAACAGACGGGCGTCCAGGCTCTCGTGTCCCGCGGCATAGTCGCCGACGAGTTTGCCCGTAAAGAAAAAATGCACCTGGCCGGCGTCGACGACGTCGACGGACGCAAACAGGTGGCCGATCTCTACCGTCGCACAGGCTTCCTCGAGGGTTTCCCGCGCCGCCCCGCCGGCCAGCGTCTCACCGAGTTCCATGAAGCCCGCGGGCACGGTCCAGTAACCGTAACGCGGCTCGATCGAGCGCTTGCACAGCAATATCCTGCCGTCCCGTTCGGCGATACAGCCGACAACGATCAGCGGGTTCTGGTAGTGCACCGTCTCGCATCGTTCGCAGACCCAGCGCTCGCGATTGTCGTCGGCCGGGATCCTGCGGGCGACCTGGGCGCCGCATGTGGAGCAATACTTCATAGTTAGTGTCAAACGCCTGGTGCCGGGAGGGGGAATCGAACCCCCACTCTGTCTCCAGAACCGGATTTTGAATCCGGCGCGTCTACCAGTTCCGCCATCCCGGCTTACAGGGCCGGGGTAGAATCTGGGCGACCCCGGCCGGAAGCCGCACAGTATACGAATATTTCGCGGTTCTGCGACCATTCCCGGGCGCCGGGCATCTAGGATTCGAGACATGAGCAAGTTTGCCGATATCCAGATCGATGCAGCGATCGTCAAGCGGGCCGCACGTGGCGACGCGCGGGCGCACGAGATCCTGTATCGGGCCTTTGCCGCGCCGGTGTACTCACTGTGCCTGCGATTCACGCGGGTGCCGGCGCACGCGGAGGACCTCGTCCAGGAGACCTTCATCGAGATCATGCGCTCGATAAAGCAGTTCCGCGGCGAGGCGGCCATCGGCAGCTGGATTCGCCGCATCGCGGTAACGAAGTCGCTGATGTTCCTGCGCTCGGCATGGACGGCGCGCGGCCAGTCGCTGGCCGATGACTGGGACGATATGACGGCCGGGGACGCGGCCAGCCACGGGATCTCGCGGCACCCGGATGACGCACTGGATCTCGATGCGGCGCTCGCGAACCTGCCATCGGTCAGCCGCGTGGTGGTGTGGCTGCACGATGTCGAAGGCTTTACACACAAGGAGATCGCGGCAGCGATGGGCAAGACCGAGAGCTTCTCCAAGTCACAGCTCTCCCGGGCTTACCAGAAGTTGCGGCCGATGCTCGATGCCGGGGGCGACGACCTTGGTACACAAGGCGCCACGGCCAGGAGTTTTTGAGAATGACGAAAGACACAAAGGACGAAGAGATGATCTGCGGTTTGACAGCGGACGAACGGAGCGCGTTGCGCGAAGGCCTGTGGCGCCTGCCGGACACCATGCCACCGCGAGCCGTCTGGCACCGTATCCGCGAACAGGCGGAGGCGGAAGGGCTGATTCAAGCGCCTGTCGCCCGGCGGCCGTCGACCTGGTATCTCGGCGGCAGCATCGCGGCCGCGATCCTGGTCGCGGTACTCGTGGTGCCGGGCATGTTCGACAATGAGCCGGAGATCTACCCCACGACACCGGACACGGTCGGCAGCAGCTCGCCGATTCGGCTCAACACCCTGCAGACGCTGATGACCGAGTCGCGCGAACTCGAGAACGACCTGCGCGATCTGCCCGCCAAGCCGCGCGTGATGCGCGCGGGCGCGGCAGCGACGATCGCGAGTCTCGAGGATCGTATTGCCGCGATCGACTACCAGCTGAATGACGCCGAATCCCAACTCAGTCCGGACGACGAGGAGATTTTCTGGCGCGAGCGCGTCAGGTTGATGAAGTTGCTGGTTGGCATGCGCTTTGCGCAGGCGCAGCGAACCGCATTTTGACCGTTTAAGGAGAACTGTTTCGATGAAGACGATGACGATATTGATACCTGCCGTGGCAGCCCTGCTGCTTGCCGGGCAGGTAACTGCGCAAAGCCCGGACGCCGACGAAACGCGGCGCGAGGCGGAACAGCGCAAGGCGCAGGCCCAGCTCGAGAAGGAAGAGGCGAGGCGGCAGATGCGCGAGGCCGAGCGGCAGCTCGAGGAAGCCGCCCGGCGTATCGCCGAGCTGAGCCAGCAGAACCTGCCGCGGGGCATGGAAATAGAAAAGGAAGAAGTCGAGATGATGATGGGCCGGCCACGGCTCGGCGTCACGGTGGGCGGCAACGAAGGCAAGGGGCCTGTCGAAGGCGTGAATATTCTCGGTGTGTCGCCGGGGAGTGCGGCGGACGACGCCGGCTTGCGCGCGGGCGACGTCATCACCGCCGTGAACGGCGAGTCCATGAGCGCGGACGATGGCGCCGAGGCGAATCACCGGCTGCTCGATGTCATGAAGGACGTCGAGGAGGGCGACAAGTTGTCGGTCGAGTACCTGCGCGACGGCAACGTCGGCAAGGTCGAGGTCGAGCCGCGCATCATGCCGCCGCACGCGTATGCCTGGTCCGGCGACGGCAAGAAATTCGAATTCAAGATGCCCCCGGCACCCATGGCTCCCGACGCGATGCGTGAGTACCGCTTCGTTGCGCCGCTCATTGGCAGCAGCTGGGGCGACATGGAACTCGTGGAGCTCAACGAAGGTCTCGGCCGCTATTTCGGCACCGACGCCGGCCTGCTTGTCGTGAGCGCGCCGGAATCGGAAGCGCTCAAGCTGCAGGCGGGCGACGTCATCCAGAGCATCGACGGCCGCGAACCGACGTCGGTCGGCCACGCGATGCGGATTCTCGGCTCGTACCAGGCCGGCGAAAAGCTGGAGCTCGGGATCATGCGCGACAAGCGTGCCCGCAAACTGGACATTACGATGCCGGACGATCGCACGAGCCGGCTTGCGCCGCTGCTGCCGCTGCCGCCGTTGCCGGTGAAGCCGGTGGATGCGGACATCCGGGTGCTGCGAGTGCCCCGTCCGGACCGGAGAAGCTGAGCGGCCGATTTCCTCCTCGTGGGCGCGCATGGCTCTGATACCATGCGCGCCGATGCAAATCTCCGACTTCGACTACGCGCTCCCCGACGAGCTGATCGCCCGCTATCCGGCGGCCGAGCGGCGCGCGAGTCGTTTGCTCGAGGTCGGCCCGCAGCTCGCCGACCGGCAATTCGCCGAGTTGCCGTCTCTGCTCGGGTCGGGCGACCTGCTGGTCTTCAACGACACTCGCGTCATACCGGCGCGCCTCGCCGCGGTAAAGGCGACCGGCGGCCGTGCCGAGATCCTGATCGAGCGAATCGAGAGCGAGTGCTGCGCACTGGCGCAGGTGCGCGCGAGCAAATCCCCGAAAAAGGGTAGCTGCCTGCGGCTCGCCGGCGGCGAGGAGATTGTCGTTGCCGGCCGCGACGACGAATTCTTCATTCTCGAATTCCCGAAGCCGGTATTGCAGGTTCTCGAATCGGCGGGCGAGATACCACTGCCGCCCTACCTCGGCCGCGATGCCGAGCCGGCGGATGCCGAGCGTTACCAGACGGTATACGCAAAGGATCCCGGCGCCGTCGCGGCGCCGACCGCGGGGTTGCACTTCGACCGGCGAATGCTCGACGACACGCTGGCGGCGGGGGTGCACCACGCCTTCGTAACGCTGCATGTCGGTGCGGGCACCTTCCAGGCGCTGCGCCGCGAACACATCGAGGAGAATCGCCTGCACAAGGAACGCGTGCTGGTCAGCGATGCCTGCTGCGAAGCGGTCCGGAAGACGCGCGCAGCAGGCGGCCGCGTGATCGCGGTCGGCACCACGGCCGTGCGGGCGCTGGAATGCGCGTCACGGGACGGCGAGATCCGCTCCTTCCATGGGGAAACGGACCTCTTTATCCTGCCGGGTTACGAGTTCCGGAGCGTGGACGCGATGATCACCAACTTCCATCTGCCCAAATCCTCGCTGCTCATGCTGGTGGCCGCGTTTGCGGGCCGCGAGCACATATTGCGCGCGTACGAACACGCCGTGCAGTCCCGGTACCGGTTCTTCAGTTACGGCGATTCAATGTTCGTCACGCCCGGGGCAAAGCCGTGAAGTTCGAGATCCTCGAGCAGAGCGGCGCCGCCAGGACCGGGCGCCTGACGTTTCGCCGTGGCACGGTGGAGACGCCCGCTTTCATGCCAGTCGGGACCTACGGCACGGTAAAGAGCGTGACGCCCGAGGAGGTTGCGGCCGACGGCGCGGAGATCATTCTCGGCAATACGTTTCACCTCATGTTGCGCCCGGGTACCGAGGTCGTCCGCAAGCACGGCGGACTGCACGAGTTCATGAACTGGCGCGGACCGATCCTGACGGACTCGGGCGGCTTCCAGGTTTTCTCGCTGGCCAGCATGCGCAAGCTCACCGAAGAGGGCGTGACGTTCCGGTCGCCGGTGGACGGGGACGAAGTGTTCCTGACGCCGGAGCGATCCATGGACGTGCAGCACGAACTCAATGCGGACGTCACCATGATTTTCGACGAGTGCACGCCGTATCCGGCCTCCGAAAGCGAGGCCCGGGATTCCATGCGGTTGTCGCTGCGGTGGGCCGCGCGGTGCCGGCAGCGCTTCGACGAGCTCAAGGATGCCGAGCCGGGCCGCGGCGAAGCCCTGTTCGGAATCGTGCAGGGCGGCGTCTACGAGTCGCTGCGGGCCGAGTCGCTGGCCGGGCTCCGTGCGATCGGCTTCGACGGCTACGCCGTTGGCGGACTCGCCGTGGGCGAGCCCGAGGAAGAGCGCCTTGCCGTGCTGGAGGCACTGCTCCCGGAGATGCCCGGGGAGTGCCCGCGTTACCTGATGGGCGTCGGCACGCCGGTCGACATTGCCGAGGCAGTGATGCGCGGTGTGGATATGTTCGACTGCGTGATTCCGACGCGTCACGCGCGCAACGGGCAGCTGTTTACGTCACGCGGCGTCGTGAAATTCCGCCATGCCCGGTACGCCGACGATACATCGCCGCCGGACCCGGAATGTGGCTGCTACACCTGCAGCAACTACAGCCTCGCTTACCTGAGGCACCTGGGCAAGTGCGGCGAGATCCTCGGGCCGCGCCTGGCAACACTCCATAATCTGCATTATTATCAGCAACTTATGATAGGCCTGCGGGCGGCCATCGATGCCGGCACCGTGCCGGGATTCGTTGCCAGGCTTCGCTCCGCCTATGCGTGACGCGGATTTCGGCTTGGCTTTGAGAATCGCGTCCCCACGTCTTGCGCTCTGTGCCATAATACCGCGCTGTTTTTTCGGGGTACCTGTGAAACCCCGCAACGAGAAGAATTAATACCATGGACTTTTTTATCAGCAACGCTTACGCACAACAGGCGGCACCCCAGGGAAGCCTCTTCGATTTGTGGCCGCTCGTCGTTATTTTCATCGCGTTCTACTTCCTGTTGATCAGGCCGCAGCAGAAGAAGCAGAAGGCGCACACCGAGATGGTCGCCGGCCTGCAGGTTGGTGACGAGGTCATGACCGCCGGGGGAATCCTCGGGCGCATAACCGCCGTCAGCGACCACTATGCGGTTGTGCAGATCAGCGACAACACCGAGATAAAGATTCAGAGAGCGAGCGTTTCGCAGGTCGTGCCCAAGGGCACCTTCGAAGAAGCCTGATAGACGACCGCCGTCTCGATGAACAAGTATCCCGCCTGGCTCAACGTGCTGGTGCTCGTCGTACTGCTGACGGGTATCCTGCTGGCCCTGCCCAACCTTTACGGCAGCGTGCCGGCCATCCAGCTGGCTGATCGCCTCGGGGAACCGATTACCGAGACGCAGCTCGACGAGTTCGTCAGCACACTCGAGGGCGCGGCTATAAAGCCCGAGGCCGCCTACCTGAAAGCCGACCGCGGGGTGCTGCGATTCGAAACCCCCGAAGCCCAGACCGCGGCGGGCGACCGGCTGCGTGACCGCTACGGCCGGGACCTCAATATCGCACTGACGCTGGCCCCGAAACTGCCGGGCTGGATGCGTACCGTGGGTCTGAACCCGATGAGCCTCGGGCTGGACCTGCGCGGCGGTGTCTACGTTCTGCTCGAGGTCGACATGGAGTCGGCGATCCAGAAGCGCCTCGAGTCCTACCAGCAGGATTTCGACGATCGCCTGCGCGAGGCGAGAATCCGCCATCGCGTCGATCTCGAGGGCGACACCATCACCGTGCGGATTGCGGACAGCGCCGACTACGAAGCGTCGAGAGACATCGTGCGCGACGCCGATTCCGAGGTACTGATCGACGACGGGGACGACGACAAGTCGTTCACGGTGCGAATGTCCGAGGCACAGATCCGCGCGCGCCAGGATTTTGCGATCGAGCAGAACATCACGACGCTCAGGAATCGCGTCAACGAGCTGGGCGTGGCCGAACCGCTCGTGCAGCGGCAGGGCGTCGATCGGATCGTCGTGCAGCTGCCCGGCGTGCAGGACCCGACGGAACTGGACAAGATCCTGACGGCGACGGCCACGGTCGAGTTCCGGCTCGTCGACCAGTCCGGCAACCAGCCCGGTTCCCGGCGTTACCC
>Ga0316191_10000368_pt1 | contig 28877 bp, 30 predicted proteins | sample Eddworburr2cm_MG_FD_204928 | JGI IMG/M metagenome (GOLD analysis project Ga0316191, IMG submission 204928) | Coastal sediment microbial communities from Maine, United States - Eddy worm burrow 2 cm | ecosystem: Environmental > Aquatic > Marine > Coastal > Sediment | place: USA: Maine... | reverse complement strand
TGCATTTAGCAATGTTTATATTACATTTGCATTGTGGAGAATATGAAACTTAAAGTAGCAAGGGTAGAAAAAAACTTATCTCAACAGGAGCTGGCTGATTTATGTGAAGTCACAAGACAGACAATTGGCTTGATTGAAAAAGGAAAGTACAACCCGACACTGAATCTCTGCATCAAAATTTCAAGTGTATTAGATAAAACCTTAAATGATCTATTCTGGGATGAAAACAAAAAATAAAAAACCGTTTCTAAATATGGATGAGCGAAATAAACAGATAGCGCTCAGGATAATAGCCATCATGTATTTTCTTACAATTTTTGCCATGCAGGGAATTGCGATATACCGGCAGTTTGTGCTTGGTCAGGAATTGAGTGAATTTGAAGATATTGCTATTCTGATGACCATTAACTCTCTTTTTCTGATTAGTGCCCTTTTATATTTTGGAGGAGTTCCGGTAAGAAAACTAAAAATCAAAACCATCATTCTTGCCTATCTGGTATTTGTGGTTCTTGGCAGCCTGTTTACATACGCCAAATACAATATCTTTGGAAGTTCCGATCTTTCTTTCAAACAGCTATTTGACAAACTTATTATCGTCTGTGCCATAATAGGTATCATGATGGGATTTTGGATTCTGCTTTCGATACTGGGCAAAAGAAGGACTGAAAAAGAAATAGGGGATTAGGAAGAGATAAACCATTGTAGCAATTAAATAGTTGCGAAATGACAAAATCTGTCATCCTGTTATTAATAACATTTTTCAGCTTGTTTGCATGCGGAACAATAAACGAAGGAATAGTTATTGAAAAACGCTTCACACCTGCACTGACATATGGTCCATATGGTCCACCCCGGGATGAATACCTGCTAATAGTAGAAGGAGAAATGAACTCTAAAATGATAACGGAAAAAGTTTACGTTTCAAAAAGCTGCTATGACAGTATAGAAATAGGAGATATTTATCAACTAAACTAAAGTTCCTGTATAGCCAGGAATCCTTTTTTAAATTCCGTCATCATCAAGTCGATCTTTGAAAGTTCTGTTAAACGTTGAATCGCTGACACAAAAGACTCGGAAATTTTGGTTCGAGCTAAGCTAACTTGTCCGAAAGAAGTTTACAAACTGTATCCGGTTTCTTACACCGATGCGATTGTACATTCTGCTGATGTAATTCTTTACGGTCTGAGTTGATATAAACAATTCTTCGGAAATTTCCTGATTGCTTTTACCTTCCATCAGCAAAAGTGCTAGTTCGATCTCCCTTTTTGTAAATCTATATTCTTTCAGAATAGCTTCCGGGCTTTTTCCGTCATTAAACTCAGGCTTTATCATGAAATCCTTATATCTAACATACAGATAAAGCGCAGGAAGAAATAGTCCCAGATAAAAAACCAGTATTATCATATGCCTCCCTTCACCCAAATCAATGGGTAGCAGGGAAATTGAAGCCCATATTGAAAAACTTGCCAAATGGATCAGGATTAGGGAGCTGACCTTACTTCGTTTTCTCTCTTTATTCCTGGCTCTGAAATAGGCATAAGTCAGAAACACAATAAAAGCAAGCGGCAGTATGAGGGTGTAAATCAACCATAGTGGCTTTGAGAAGAAATAGCTTGCTTCCTTTAGCCGGAAGTAAAAACCTGCGAAATCCAAGACTATAAGGAGGATCAAAAATAAACTGAAGATCTTATTGTAGATATTTCTGACACGGGCTTTCAATAAACAGTTGATGGATTGAACAAGGAAATAGAAGGTGAAAAGATATGCGGGAAACCCGATAAGATCCCAGAATATATGGTAAATGAAGTCCGTTGTATCCTGACGTATACTCGGCGCCAGCATGAGTACCCAATTAACAATGATCCAGTCACAGAATCCAGTCAGTACTGCACAGAAGAAGAAGAAAAGGTAATAATTCAGGTAGGGGACTTTATCTCTGCGAGTTAGCCTGTAGATGAGGATTATCCCTACCCCACCCAGAATCAGGGATATCAGATTTATCAATGAAATAAATATGCTATCCATCTTTGCTGGAATCAGGATATCAAATTCATTTAACAGTACAAAAGTACAATATATAAGAAAGGTACTTTAGTCATCTTGAAGAGTGTTTATTCATTCTTTACATTGCGACAGACAAATATAAAATATAATTGATCGAGACAATGAAGATTCGGAAACTTATAACGGGAACTATTATCCTGGCAATCACCCTGTCATATAGTGTTAATGCTCAGCAGCCGGAACTAACAAAAGAACAGATAATAGAGAGATCATGCGAGGCTATGTTTGGTCAAGTAAGCTCAAAGAAGATTCGGACAATATATTTTGAATCGTATTTTCATGGGAGGGAGGAGCCCAGTCGGATCTACTTAAAAAGGCCTAACCTATTCAGAAATGAATCAAGTGATGCAATACTAGTCTTTGACGGGGAAAAAGCAGCTATGATAACTGAAGCTGAAGAAGGTAAGGAGCTAGATAAAACTGAAATAGTAGACTCTACCTATTGGGCTCATTTTGAGGTTGATATTGCATTGATATTCCCGGCTTTCTTCGAATATCCTTCAGAATACAGAGGTATAAACTCTGCTGACTCTGACATAACATATGAAATTTTTGTTGATCTGCCACTGGGAGGTAATGTAAGCTACTTCATTGATCCTGAGACATTCCTTGTAAGGAGAAGACTTGTTAGCTGGGAAGGTGATCCGGATAAGGAGTTATGGGAGAACCTGATTACCGGTTACAATGATTACAACGGGCTTCTTTTTGAGGAAGGATATTCATTTATCGGACATGAGGGAAGAGAAAAAGGCTACTTCAGAAACGTAAAATATAATAGAGAGTTTAATAAATCTCTATTTGAAATAAAGTTCAGGTGAAATAAGACCATAATATTTCAAACACGTTTTCGAATAAGCAGAATACTTCCAAAATGAAGAACAAATCAAAGCGATTTAATATAAGAGGAAGAAAAACAGTATGGTCTGATTTACTGGCAGCTGCATTGGGGATAATTACTCTTTATCTGAGTTTAATAATAATCCAGATCAGCAAAGACAGCTCTTTATCCAATGGAGATTATATCTTTTATCTGGCAGTAATTTCTCCTCTTTCTATTGTGATCATATATCTTCTTCTGCGCTTCCTAAATAAGGAGAACTACCGGGATCTTAATCTTAAAGGGGGTACTTTTTTATCGGATCTGTCTGCAACTTTCATACTTAGCATTGTTATTATAGCAGCCAATATTGTTTCTCAACCTGTTTTGTCTGAGTTTCTGCCTGACACCGACACGGGAGTAAGAGATCTCTTTCTGGAGATGGCTGAAAATCCGGGAAGGTTTCTTTTATTCGTTGGCCCCCTGGTTTTATTGGGAGCAGCTTCAGAAGAACTTATGCGGGTCTTCCTGCTCAGCCGTTTATGGAGATTATGGCCATCCTTGCCGGGCAAGCTAATATCAGTACTCATTTCTGCATGCCTCTTCGGTTTTCTCCACCTCTCCAGAGGGCCTGTTCATGTTGCCTGGACAACTCTATTCGGTCTTTTGATGGCATTTTACTATCTGCGTTTCGGGCGTGTCCTTCCTCTGATCTTGGCACATTATCTTTCAAATGCAATTCAGGTTGTAGTTACTGTTTTTGCTTTCTCCTGACAGTACGAATAATCTGAGAGGGCTAAAATCGAAAAACCGCCTATACTTTTTGATTATAAGCGGATTTGAAAACATTTGTTGCTTTTTGTGGTGCCATCAACGCTCCCGTCAACACCTTAAATGAAAAATCCCGCAGATCGTTGATCATGCGGGATTTGCCTTTTAAAGTGGTGGTGCCACCAGGAATCGAACCAGGGACACCAGGATTTTCAGTCCTGTGCTCTACCAACTGAGCTATGGCACCGATGCTGTAAAAGCGATGCAAATTTATATATTTTTTTGGAAACTTCCCATTATGAATCTATGTGCCCCGGATTTTATACTTTTGTGCCGGAAATGGCTTCTCTTTTACATACCAGCGAGCTTAAGAACGGAATCCGGCTTATACACAGGCCCAACCAGTCGGATGTGGCCCACTTTGGTCTGATTGTACATACCGGAACCCGGGACGAGAATCCCGACGAGCATGGTCTGGCTCATTTCATGGAACACATGTTCTTCAAAGGAACCCGAAAAAGGTCTGCCTACCAGATCATCTCCAGGCTTGAAGACGTGGGTGGAGAGATCAATGCCTATACCACCAAAGAGGAAACCGCCCTCTACGCCTCATTTCTGAAGCAGGACTACCTCCGGGCTATTGAGTTGATCCAGGATATCTTTCTTAATTCCAGTTTTCCTGAAAAGGAACGCGACAAAGAGGCTGAGGTGATCCTGAGCGAGATCCAGGGATACGACGATTCGCCTTCTGAACTCATCTTTGACAGGGCCGAAGAGCTCTTATTTCCAGAGCACTCTATAGGCAGAAACATCCTGGGAACGGAAGAGTCGCTGGGTAGGTTCCGAAACGGGGTTCTGGAAAATTTCCAGACAGACAACTATGCCACCGATGAAATGGTTCTAAGCTCTGTGGGGAATCTCCCTTTTGATAAGATCAAAAAGGCGGCGGATAAGTATTTTGGAGGTATTCCGCAAAAATCCCGGACACGGAAACGCTTTCAACCTGAGACTGTTTCTGCAAAAAAAGTCATTGAAAAAAGGAATACTTACCAGAAACACTGTATGATGATTGGGAATGCATACGCCCTGCCCGATCAAAAACGTCTGCAACTCTTCCTTTTAAACAATATTCTGGGTGGGCCAGGAATGAATTCCCGTCTGAATATGGCACTACGCGAACGCCGTGGTTACTCTTACAGTGCAGAATCCCATTATGCCCCCTATACAGATACCGGTGCCATGATGATCTATTTCAGCAGCGATGCCGAGAAGTTTGATCTGAGCATGCGGGTGGTCCGGGAGGAGATTAAAAAGCTCCGAACAAGTCTGATAGCCGATAACAGGTTGAGACATGCCCGTAAACAGATGATGGGTCAGCTGGCCATAGCCCACGAGAACAATGAACACCTGATGCTTACCACAGGAAAGAGGATTCTTGTTTTCGACCGTGTGGATAGTCATGATATCATCCGCAAAAAACTGGAAGAGATCACTGCCAGCGGCCTAAGGGAGACAGCCAATGAGATTCTTGATCCCGACCACTTGAACACCCTTATTTTTGAGTGATGGAGCTTTTTTCTAACCCGGAATTGCTTGATCGATACCTCCTGGAACATTCCAGTCAGGAAGATCAGGTACTGAAAGAATTGGCCAGGCACACTTACCTCAATGAGGTTCACCCCAGGATGTTATCCGGCCATATTCTGGGAAGCTTTCTTACCCTGTTTTCAAAGATGTTATCTCCCGGAAGAATCCTTGAAATCGGTACCTATACCGGGTATTCTGCCATATGCCTGGCCCGGGGTCTCAGAAAAGGGGGCACATTAACCACCATTGAGGTGAATGATGAACTGAGAGCAACTTCTCTGGAATTTTTCAGGAGAGCCGGAGTGGAAGAGCAAATTGAACTCATTAACGGAGATGCCCTGGAGGCGATACCATCTTTGGCCGGAAGCTTTGACCTGGTATTTATGGATGCCCATAAGGACGATTATCCCGCCTATTACAACCTGGTTATCGATAAGGTTCGATCGGGGGGATATATCCTGGCCGACAATGTATTGTGGGGGGGCAAAGTTCTGGACATTCCTCAGGCTGATGCCACCACAAGAATTATTGATCAGTTCAATCAAATGGTAAACGGCGATTCCCGTGTCGAGAACCTTCTTCTTCCTCTCCGGGACGGAGTAATGGTTATAAAAAAACTATGATTGTTTAATATTTTTTTCCTCAATACTAAACAAACCCTCTTGTTTTATTGTTTATTGCCTGGACCCGTGAAGAAGGATTTCAGTAATGGCAGTATATTCAATCAAAGAACTGGAAAATTTATCAGGCATTAAAGCCCATACCATCAGGATCTGGGAAAAACGTTACAGCCTGATAGAGCCCCATCGTACCAATACCAACATCCGTTATTATACAGACGAGAATCTGAAGAAGATTCTGAACGTGGCTGTGTTGAACCGCCACGGCATTAAAATCTCCAACATCGCCAAACTTAACGACCTTGAACTCAAGGAAGAGATCATCAGGGTAGCTAGCACCTCGCTTTCCAGCGATACTATTGTTGATTCCATGGTGATGTCCATGATCGATTTTGATGAGTACAAACTGGAGTCCCTGATAGATAAATCGATCTCTAAGAAAGGCTTAAAAGCAACAGTAATAGAGGTACTATGTCCATTTCTTCAGAAAGTAGGGATCCTATGGCAATCCGGTGAGGTCTATCCTGCACAGGAGCATTTTGTCTCTTTCCTGATACGCCAGAAGATCATTGCTGCCACAGATGGTTTATCCAATACCTTCAATCCCAATGGAAAGAAATTTCTTTTATTGCTGCCCGAAGGAGAATGGCATGAAATCGGACTGTTGATTGCCCAATACCTGATTAAAGAAGCCGGGCATGAAGTAATCTACCTGGGCCAGTCGGTCCCCTATTCGGATGTACTGGCTATTGGAGCAGCGAAAAAGTTTGATGCTGTTATGGTTTCAAGTACCACCTCCCTGCCAGGATTTGACTTATTACTCTATCTGAAGGACCTGGGGGGGGCTTTCCCCGACAAGAAAGTTCTATTCATGTCCAGTCAAACTGAAGATCAGTTCCAGGAACTCTCCCCGAACCACATTCATTTATCCCACATCAGTCATCTGACCGACTTCTTAAGTTCGCTTCTATAGGCAACTTTCCGTACTTTGTACTTTAAGTCCGGGTTTTGATCCTATCTATGTTTAACAAAACAAAGGAATCAATCAACAATTTTCGGATATTTCGTAATTTAGAATAGCCAAGATTAAAATACCTTCCACTCCTCTATTATCAGGCAATTCCCATTCTTCTCTTATTTGGAATTGCATTGTTTTCAGGGTTTTGCAAAGCTTAAACACTTGACAGCTGTTTAATTGTTTCATATATTTGTTAAACAAATAATCGAATAGCTAATAAAAACCAGATACCATGACAACAATGGAGTTTAACAGTCGGCTGATCAACATGGAACAAAGGCTTGAAAGGTTTGCCCTTAGCCTGACAGCCAACCGGGAAGCAGCAAAGGATCTTGTACAGGAAACTTACGTGAAGGCTCTTTCATCCAAGGATAAATTCATAGAATTTACAAATTTCGAAGCCTGGGCCTATACTATTATGAAGAATACCTTCATTAACAACTATAGAAAAGCCGTGAGGCAAAACACCATTGTGGATACCACAAAAGATCTTTATTACCTGAATAACTCCAAGGAATCGAATTTCATCAAACCCGACTCAAGCATGCAGCACAAAGAGATCAACAAGCACATCGATAAGCTGCAGGATGAATTAAAAATTCCCTTCCTGATGCATACCGAGGGTTTCAAATACAAAGAGATTGCAGAAGAGCTTGATCTTAAAATAGGAACCGTGAAGAGCCGTATTTTCTTCACAAGAAAGAAATTGATGGAATCACTGGTAGATTACCAGTAGCCAATATCTCTCAGGATCGGGAAATGAAGGGTGCCTGAATTAGGCGCCCTTTTTCATTACCTTTGAAACTGTGCATCCACCACGGCAAAGGCGGCCATATCAACAATTTCTCTTACCTCACTTTCCATCTGAAGGATATGGATGGGCTTTCCGAGACCGAGCAATATGGGTCCTGTAACCTGACTACCGCCAATTTCCTGCATCATCTTATAAGCAATATTCCCGGAACTGAGGTTGGGAAAAATGATTGTATTTACCTTTTTATCTCCCAGTTTGGTGAACGGGAATTTTTGCTTTCTCAATTCAGTATTCAATGCATAGTTCATCTGCATTTCTCCATCCACGATAAGTCCCGGATATTCCCTGTGCAATATTTCTACAGCTTCTTTAGCCCGGAAGGAACTGGTCCCCTTTATGGCGCCAAAGTTTGAATACGAGACCAAGGCAATGACAGGATCAATTCCAAAATGCGACACCTGGTCAGCCACCATTACCGTAGTATCCACCAGTGTATGGGGCGAAGGTTGAATATTCACAGTGGTATCGGCAAAGAAATAGGGACCCTTTTTGGTATGCACTATGTACATTCCAGCAACGTGTTTGTGTTGATTTCTGACCCCTGCAATCTGGATGGCAGGCTTGATGACATCAGCATATTTGCTTGAAAAACCGGACAAGAAAGCATCGGCATCACCCTCGCTCACCATCATCATTCCAAACTCGTTGGGCTGATTCATCTGTTTCAACGCATCCTCCAGGGCCATTCCCTTGCGCTGACGCATCCTATAGAGTTTACTGGCATATTTCTCCCTGGTTTTTTTCATTCCGGGTCCCGAGGGGTCCAGGATTTCAACCCCTTTCAGTTCCAGGTGATATTCTTCGATCAATTGTTCAATATGCTGCCTGTCTCCCAGTAAGACCGGATTAGCGATTTTCTCCTGCACAATGGTTTGTACAGCTTTCAGCATCTTGAAACTGGCTGCTTCACTAAAGACCAGCCTTTTGGGATTCTGCTGCGCCTTCACCCTCACCTCATGGATCAGGCGATTCTCAATGCCCATCCGCTCCTTTAGCGACTCCTTATAGGACTCCCAGTCTTCAATGGACCCTCTTGCCACTCCACTATCTATGGCAGCCTTGGCCACTGCCGGCGCTACATGAAATATCAAACGGGGATCCAGGGGTTTGGGTATGATATAATCCCTACCGAAATGCAGATTCTCGACCCTGTAGGCTTTGCTCACTACTTCCGGCACAGTGGCTTTCGCAAGAGAGGCCAGGGCATTGACCGCGGCAAGCTTCATTTCTTCATTGATCGAAGTAGCCCTGACATCCAGGGCACCCCTGAAAATGAAGGGAAAGCCAAGTACATTGTTGATCTGATTTGGATAGTCTGACCTTCCTGTAGCAAAAATAATGTCCTTTCTTGCAGCAATGGCCTTTTCATAGGATATCTCTGGATTTGGGTTGGCCATGGCAAAAACGATGGGATCGCGCTTCATGGACTGAAGCATTTTCGCAGTAAGCACATCTGCCACAGAAAGCCCCAGAAAAACATCAGCATCTTTCATGGCATCCTCAAGGGTGTCGGCCTCTGTTTCCCTTACAAAATCCTTCTTATACTTATTCAGGCCCTCTCTCCGGGTGTTTAACACACCCCTTGAGTCAAGCATTAATACATTTTCGGGTTTAACGCCGAGTGCTATATAGAGTCTGGCACATGAGCTGGCCGATGCCCCGGCACCATTTACCACCACTTTTAAATCTTCAATTTTCTTATCCACCAATTCCAGAGCATTCAATAATCCGGCAGCAGATATGATAGCAGTACCATGCTGGTCATCATGGAATACAGGAATATCCAATTCCTCTTTCAGGCGTTCTTCGATCTCAAAACATTCGGGGGCCTTGATGTCTTCCAGGTTGATGCCTCCAAAAGTCGGGGCAATGGCTTTAGCCACTTCCACGAAGCCATCAATATCCTTCTTGTCTATCTCAATATCAAAAACATCTACGTCGGCAAAGATCTTAAAGAGTAAGCCCTTCCCTTCCATTACCGGCTTTCCCTGAAGTGCTCCGATATCACCCAATCCCAGCACAGCCGTACCGTTGGACATCACGGCCACCAGGTTCCCTTTAGCGGTATACTTGTAGGCATCCTCCGGATTTTCCTGAATGGCCAGACAGGGATCCGCCACACCGGGGGAATAAGCCAGCGAGAGATCCCTCTGGGTGGAGTGTGGTTTTGTGGGAATAACTTCAATTTTCCCTGGTCTTCCACTGCTGTGATAGTTCAGGGCATCTTCGCGTGTAATTTTGGACATGGCGCATGGGTTTTAGTAATCAGCTCAAATTTACTAAGAGTGTGCTGCCGTTGTCATCCAACCTGACCAATAACATCATGTTTTTGAACAGCATAGAAGATGATATGAAACAGTCTATATCAGCGTATGATAAAACCGTCTTTCAAGGGATCTTCCGGATCGAACCAAAAACTGTTTTTACCAGTAAAGGAAGCCGAGCCTGTAACAATTGGAACTACAGCTTTATGTGGACCAAAGGTGGTTATGGAGGCAAGTTCCACCTCCATTGTAGTGCCAATAATGCTTTCTATCTCCATCTTCTCTCCGACTTTCAGGTCTCCCCGGGCATGATGCAATGCGGCCCGGGCGCTTACACCAGATCCGGTGGCTGAGCGGTCTACTTCTCCATTGGCAAAAATACAGACATTGCGGCTGTGCCTGGAAGGATTGGCTGGCCGGCCGGTAAAAATGCATCCATAAAGGAAACTGAGATCCTTCTCAAAAGGGTGAATGATGTGTTGCTTGTTCATTACGCTTCTTTTGATCCGCATTCCCACATCAATTAAGCTGCTAACCTGCTCAGGTTCCAGGGAGAGTTTCAACTTATCAGCATCAACTATGGCGTAGAATGCTCCTCCAAAAGCCACGTCATATTGCACACGACCAATTCCCGGAACCTCAACCTGCTGGTCCCTGTGCAACACAAATGAAGGCACGTTCCTGAAGGATACAGATTGAATCACTCCATTTTCGCGCCTGCCAATGGATACTATCTGGCCAGGGGGAGCATCAATTTTCAAGACTGGCAAATCCCCTTTTTTACGGATCAGTCCGGTATCGAGAACAAATTTAGTCAGGGCAATAATGGCATGTCCGCACATGGTGCTGTAGCCCTCATTGTGCAGAAAAAAGCATCCAAAATCCGAATCTTCTGTACAGGATTCAGTAATCACTGCCCCATACATATCTGCATGTCCCCGGGGCTCCCATATAACTCCTTTACGGATATGATCAAGCTGGTCCCTGAAATATTTTCTCTTCTGCAGTATGGTAGGTCCCTTTACTTCGGGATAACCCCCTACCAGGATTCGCAGAGGTTCTCCCCCTGTATGCATGTCGACGGTGGAAATTTTTAACCACCGGGCAGGGGGCTTCCAGTTCAGGTCCTTTAGCTTTTTATACATTCATATACAAGTTTTGCCCCATAGAGGTCAAATGCAGCCATCCCTACCGATTTAAAAAAGTGTGTATCACCTGTGATCACTGCTTTATTGAGAATCAGGTTCGCTATAGGTATCACATCTTTCTCCTCAATTAGCCCCTGGCGAAGGGGGTCCATCAGATCTCCAGATTCGGCATTCGCATGCAGTGTATCCACGAAAATCTGTTTTACATCCTGGAAAATCTCTGGTGGGTATTCCTTCATATCTGGTTTGTAGGATCCAATACCTACCATCGTTTTCCCTTTCCACCATTCTCCCTTCCCCGGCACTACCGGATGATGTGATCCGGTGGCTGTGATGATAATGTCTGAAGCCTCACAGAGATCGATGGAGCTAAGGCATTGTATGACCTCAATTTTGGGAAAATAGGCATTGAAGTCCTTAGCAAATCGTGCCATAATCTCCTTGGAATGATCATTGATCCTGAGCTGCCGGATGGATCTCTGCTGACAGGCAAATAGGGCCTGGTGGAAGCCCTGTATTCCCAGCCCAATAATTCCGAGCCTGGATGCATCTTCCGGGGCAAGGTATTTTATCCCCACCGCACCAACTGCAGCAGTCCTCATGGCCGTCAATTTGCTTCCATCCAATACCGCCAGAGGTTTCCCGGTCTGTCCGTCGTTCAAAACCACAGAACCATAAATAACCGGCTCTTTCTTCAGGTGGTTTTTGGGAAATACCGAAACCAGCTTGGTGGAAAAGTATTCCTCGCCAAAACAGGGCATCAGCAACAGCGTATTGGGTCCCCTGTCAATGTGAGTTCTAAGTGGTACATCCACCACTCCGGTGGCTGTGTCTTTTAGGGCCTGTTCCATGGCAAGGACCCACTTGTCAATGGGGGCTGCCTTGCCAATGGTTTTGCTGTCAATCAGTTTCATAAGTTATTTATGAGCACATGAAGTTAGCAGGATTTTATTTGATTAAAAAGACAAAGCCCCGCAATAATGAGAGGCTTTGTACCCCCAACCGGAATGTTTTACGAACCTTTTATACGAGATTTGGATTTGATTTTTAGGATTGATACAAAGATTAATTCATCTTCCATGTAACATCCAGTCAGCTCGTTCCTGAAACTCGGCCTGGAAGTCTTTCTTCCACTTAGTGATGGTCGATTTACCAGGGCCGTCGACGTAGTGATTTGTAGTTCCCACCCGCACATATTGTCCTCCCCAGCTTTCCCGGGTGGGATCTTCGGGGTCGTTGATTCCCCGGTTTGCACTTACCAGGTATAGGAATGAAGGAGAATCACCTTCAATTACTCCCGGCCCGGCCATTGCTTCTGCCGGGTAGATCGCAGCAAGTGGGCCATGGTCATTTATAATATTTTCTTCCACCCATGCTCGGTTGTCAGCTCCGAACATGCCCTGGTAGGTAGTTAACGATTCAATGATAAACAAGTCAGGATAGTTTTCAATGATCCATTCGTGTGTTGCATCCTGGCATGCGATCAGGAAGACGCGAAGCTTGCTGATAAAGGCATCTGTCTCCGCCTTACTGCGTGTATTCTGAACTTTCCAGATTGCCTGGGCTATCTCCCGCGGGCCACCCCATGCGCATATATATACTGGTCGTGTATCCGGTTTGTCAACTACAGCAATAATTGCATCCGAAGCTTCACTGTCTTTTCCTTCTCCTATTATATCGGACCAGGGTTGCTTGTTGCAGCCCCATTGTACAGGCAAATTATGATTATTGCCCATTCCTTCGTACGTAACGGAGCGCAAATAGTCAGCAGTTGGGTAACGGGCATCTTTTTTCCGGAGGTTTTCATCTACCTGGTCGTATTTGTCCAGTACTGCCAGGATATTCTGCTTTTTAGCTACCATGTTGAAAGTTCCGGCGGAAGCGATCAAGCCTTCTACATCAAATTCATTTGTATACAGAAGGAAGCGTACCATGGATTGCAGGTCATCCGGATCGCTGTTTGTAACAGGGAAAGGAGGGAAGTCAGATGAAATAATAATCCGGTATTGCGCTAAGCCAATGTTGCAAATCAGAAATAATATTATCGGTAAAAGGCTCTTTTTAATTAGGTTCATTTTTTTGAATGAATAATGATTCTCCGGTAAGATGTGAGTGCTGGTTCTCCATTGTCTGTTACTTCGCAGATTACATGAAAATTCTTCCCGGCTGAATCCGAAGGCAGCTTGATCCTGATTTTATCTGAAGTATTGTCGGGAATGGCTATTTCTTTCGTATAACTTCCCGATTCGGGCATTATCCACCATTTAAATTGCAAAGCGTCATTCTCAGGATCGGACGACAAGGAAGCATCAAGCGTAAGATATTTTCCCTCTTTCTTTTCAATATGAATGGGAGAATATCCTTTATCTCCATTAAGTATCAGTACCGGATTTCGATTCCCTTTTCCTTCCTTTGCCCAGTCCATCCTTGCGGCGAAATTGCTAAAAGTTGCAGGGTAGAAGTATCTCTCGTAGTAGTTACAGATTTCGTATGCAGAACCTTCGAAATTTGTGTAGGCATTGGTTGCTCCATCCTCGCATTTTCCCCATTCGAAATACCCGCCCCAGCCTGCCTGGTTGGGTGTTTCAGGATCATTCAGCCCGTTTGGCAATAAATGCAGAAATGACGGGGTATCCCCTTCCACCCCGTATTTGTACTTTGGATAGACCTTGCCCAGGTTTCCATGCTCCTGGATATGTGTGGCATATTCCTCCCAGTTATTGCGACCTGTTCCGTTCTGGAATTTCCAGGCGCATTCATCCCAGATGAAGAACAGGTCTTTTTCAAATTCGCGACGCATCCATTGATGAGAGCTGATTGTAAAATCGGTGCGCTGGTCCCTGTCCTGATCCGTAATAGTATACACCCTGACCTTCTGAAGGAAACTTTTAAGTTCCTCGGGAGAACGTTCCTGCTGAACGCTCCAGATTGCCTGGGCCAGTGTATTGCCTCCACCCCATATTGTCACCCAGAGCGGACGATCGTCGTCTTCATCGGCAAGTTCAATAATCAGCTCACTGCCGGGGGAATCATTCTCTTCCCCGATAAATTTGAATCCCCGGTTTTTACTGCCAAAAACAGTGAGCTTTCTTAAATATTCCGGACTCGGCCAATATCCGATTTCCTGCCGGTTTTCATCCCTGGCAAACTCCTGCTGGTTCGAACGTTTCATAAGATTTGGCAGGTCTTTTTCGTAGGCATTTACCGCGTCGTGAATCAAGTCAAAAAAATCATCGCGTGTTTTATCCAGGCTCCAGCCGGTGGTAAAGATCAAGCCCTCGATTTCAAAAAGGTCGGCATGCACAAGCAGCCTGACCAGTGATTCACTGTCGTCGGTTTCCCAGGTGGATACGTCGGTCAACACAACCATCCGGGGTTTGGGCTGGGCTGAGACAGAACTTATCGAAAGAGAACTCAGAATTAATAACAGGAGGATTTTGAAATACGATGTTTTCATAGTTTGTTTTTTATACAGGTATTATCATTGTTTACTATTCTTCTCTGGAATTGATTTTTTCAATTACTACTGCCAGGAGGATTACAAAGCCCTTTATGACCTGCTGCCAGAATGGTGATACATTCAGCAATACGAGTCCGTTGTTCAATATACCAATGATCAGAGCACCCTGAACAGTTCCCATAATCGTGCCTTTACCTCCGGATAAGGAAGTGCCCCCAATTACGACTGCGGCAATGGAATCGAGCTCGAAACCAAAACCCGCGTTAGGTTGCGCAGAGTCGAGCCGGGAAGTAACAATAATACCGCCAATTCCTGCAAGTGCACCGGCAATGGCATATACGGTCATTTTAACCTTCCTTATTTTTATGCCCGAAAGTGCGGCGGCGGTTTCATTTCCTCCTATCGCATAAATATGGCGTCCCAGCGTCGTTTTTTTTGTTAGCACAATGGCTGCCACCACAATCATAGCAGAGATCCAAACCGGCATTGGGATTCCTAAAAACCACCCGGTTCCGATAAATGCCATTTGATCTCCCAGGGAGGTAATGGGGAAGCCACCGGTAAGAAGCATTGTAAGCCCGCGCGCAATGGTAAGCATGGCGAGTGTTGCCACAAAGGGAGGCACTTTAAAGCGGGTAATCGTGAGGCCATTGAACCACCCCAGAAGGGTTCCCGACAGAGTTCCACCAATCAATGCACCAACCAGGGAGAACCCGATAAAAAGGTTCATATCGGTGATTTCTGTACCGAACTTCAGCATTCCGGCGCTTAGTGCTCCCGAAAGGGCGAGGATTGAACCAACTGACAGATCGATCCCTCCCGTTAAAATGACGAGGGTCATGCCCACCGAGATGATAACGTTTACAGAAATCTGACGCATAACGTTCCAGGCATTCTCACTCGAAAGAAAGCTGTCGGAAAGAAAGCTCAGCACTATGCACATGAGCAGGAGTGCGATGATCGACTGGGACCTGATCAGGTATTGTTTGATCTGTTGAGTATTCATAGGTTTTTTTATTCTTTTTCCATAAGTGCTGCTTGCATAATTTCCTCTTCGCCGGCTTCGTTCCGGCTGAGTGTTGCTGTTAATTTCGATTCGGATAAAACAAGTATCTTATCTGATAAGGCAAGAATTTCAGGAAGTTCGGAAGAAACCACGACGATCCCTATTCCCCGGGCTGCCAGTTCTCCTATAAGATTGTAGATTTCCGCTTTTGCCCCTATATCAATTCCCCGCGTTGGTTCGTCGAGCAGAAGGATTTTCGGGTGAGTTGCCAGCCACTTTGCAATGACTACTTTTTGCTGGTTTCCACCGCTTAGCTTCTGCACTCCCATTTTTGGAGATGCAACTTTTATTTTCATCTTATTTATATAGCTGCTGCACACTTCTTCCTCCTTTTTCTTATTCAGAAATCCGTACCTGGAAACATGTTTCAGGTTGGCGAGCGTACTGTTCATTACCACATTCATGCTCAGGATCAAACCCTGTAATTTTCGATCTTCAGGGACCAATCCGATACCTGCAGCAATAGCCTCGCTTATACTTTTAATTTGGACTTCTTTCCCTTCAATGAATATTTTTCCGCTGACATATTTAGGGAACAGGCCGAAAATGGCTTCCAGCACCTCGGTTCTGCCGGCTCCCATCAAACCTGCAATGCCCAGCACTTCTCCCTTATGCAAGGAAAAACTGACATCGTGAACAAGGAAATCTCTTCTGTTTTCGGGATTCTGGAAGCTGAGGTTTTCCACCCGCAGCACTTCCTCTCCATGCATAATTTCATCCTTCCTGAAGCTGTCTCTAAGATCCCTGCCCACCATCATTTTTATTAGCTGATCGCGCGTAGCACCTTCCATCGAACCTGAACCGGCATTCTTGCCGTCCCTTAAAACGGCGAAACGGTCCGCTATCTCAAAGAGCTCATTTATTTTGTGGGAAATATACACGATGGCCACTCCCTTCGATTTTAAATCGCGGATAATTTCAAAAAGTAATTTCACCTCGTTATCACTGATCGCAGAGCTTGGTTCGTCCATGATAAGGACTTTCGATTCCATAAGGAGCGCTTTTGCTATTTCAACAATTTGCTGATGCCCTACCCGAAGCTGATTTAATGTAGTGGAAGGATTGATATCCAGTTGCAGCCTGGCTAATAATTCTCTTGCCTTCTTATTCATTTTTGGATAATCGAGCAGGCCAGCTCTGTTGGTTATTTCCTTCCCAAGAAACAGGTTTTCTGTAATACTCAGGTAGGGTATCAAATTCAATTCCTGGTGAATTATAACGATCCCTTTTTCAGCAGCATCTTTCGGATTTTTGAAGTTAATTTCTTCTCCGTTCAGCAACACCCTTCCTTCATACTGCTTGTGAACTCCCGAAACAATCTTCATCAAGGTCGATTTACCGGCACCGTTTTCACCAATTATTGCAGTAACTTCACCAGGGTAAATCTGTAATTCCACATTTTTCAGGGCATACACTCCCGAAAAATCTTTCGATACATTTTTTATTTCTAATAGCGGTGTTATTTGGTTCTCTTTATCCATCGATCAATTTTGCAGCTATAGGTATAATCCTGATGTTGCTTATATCTGTATTGTCTTCATTCAGTTCTGTGGCTCCGGTGAATTCGATTCGCATTCCTGCCCTGGCTGCTTTCTTTAATCGTGAAACGACTTTATCTTTTGCCAGTTTATTAAGTGCAACAGAAACATTGTTGAAATCGGTCATATTAATAAACTGGTTGATATCTATTTTCCCCGAACCGTCGCGAATGGCGTTGCCAAAAATGAAGTCGGTAGCCACCTGGATTTTGGTGCCATCGTCTGTTCGGACCAGCAGAAATTCTTCTTCAACTGCCTCTATAAGTCCTGAACCCCTGAAAATCAGGTAGTATGTTTTCGAAATGCCCAGTTTATGTCCATATTTTTCAAAAACAGTCTCCGGATTAAATTCCAGTTGTGGAATTACAACATTTGCATCAGGCGCTTTAATTATACAATCGGCAAGCTGCGTATCCCAGAATTGTGCGGCGAATTCCGTGGCGTCAAATTTTATGTCAGTATTTTCAGCTTTGTATTCATCTAACTTCCGGATGTCGAGCGAAAAATAAACCACAGCTGGAATGGCAAGAATCACGAGAATGTATTTTATGATTTTATTCATAGCCTTCAGTTTTGTGGCAGGTATTTTTTAACATTTTCAGGAGTAATCAATACCACTTCAACGGGAGTTTTGGTTTTGAAGTCACGTTTTCCTTTGAGGTATTCATCAGCAAGATCGGCTGAAGTTCGTGCCATTAATACAGGGAACTGCATCACTGTTGCTGCAATTTTTCCTTCGGCAACTCCCCGTACAACATCGTCGGCACCATCGAAACCAAACACTTTTATTTTATCTGATTTTCCCGCGGCAAGAACAGCCTGGTACGCGCCCATGGCCATGGCATCGTTCCCGCAAAATACTGCATCAATCGAGGGATTTGCCTGCATAATGGTTTCCATTACATCCATGGCTTTGTTCCGGTCGAAATCTGCAGTTTGTTGAGCAAGCATTTTTAACCCGGGAAATTCGTCAACCACACTGTGAAAGCCGTTGGAACGGTTCCAGGTGTTATTGTCACCAACCAGGCCGAGAATTTCAACATAATTTCCGGTTTTATTCAGTTGCTTAACGAAATACTGTCCCAGTTTTACGCATCCTGTAAAATTATCCGATAGCAGCTGCGTTGTGGCAGCATCACGGGAATTGATCTCCCTGTCCATACAAAAAGTTGGTATCCCCGCAGCTTTGGCGCGTTTAACATTTAATACAGAACCATCGGCATCCGTCGGATTAAAAAGGATGGCCCTGTATCCCATTGCCACAATATTTTCGAAATGTTCAGCCTCTTTTGCCGGATCGTTTTGTGAATCGAAAATCTGCGCTTCGTAACCCAGTTCCTCTGCCCTGCCTGCAGCCGATTCGGCCAGCACAACAAACCAGGGATTGTTTAACGTTGAAATGACAACCGCAATTTTATTCGTTGCTTCATTCTTGTTTTTACCGGCACATCCTGCTAATCCGGAAATGAGAATCAGAATGAGTAGAAGATAAAGTGGATTCGTTCGTTTCATCTGTTTCAAATAATTTCTTTATACCCAAATCATTGATCGTAAGTGCCCTTCATGAAAACTCACAGAAGTTTCATGGCTTCTTCAGCCAGACCTTCAACCGAAATTCCGTAGTGGTTAAAAATTTCAATCTGAGAACCCGCTACTGTTTCTTCATCCGGGAAACCTACAATTTTGAATGCTTTGTAAATTTTCTCTTCCAGCAATAATGAGGCACAGGCTTCACCCAGGCCTCCATGAATACTGTGCTCTTCTACGGTAATGATTGCCTTGCATTTTTTTGCAGATGTAATGACAGCTTCTTTATCAAGTGGCTTAACTGTATGCATACTGATAACTTCAGTGCTTATGCCTTTCTCTTCCAGCAGTAGTGCCGCCTCGTATGCCGGCAAAACGGTTTCGCCGCAGGCAATAAATGTGATGTCATTTCCCGGGCAGATGACAGAAGCTTTTCCAATTTCAAAGTTTTTCTTCAGCCTGGGAAGATAGGCCATGTTTTTTTTCCCGAATTTTATATACACTGGTTTTTTTGATTCGGAAGCAGCAATAATCGCCTGTCGTGTTTCAAAATTATCGGCTGGAACAATAATGTCGATATTATGGATGGCTCGAAACACGGCAATATCATGTGTTGAGTGATGCGTTGAACCCAACGCACCGTAGCTCACACCTGCACTGATGCCCACCAGAGTTACCGGAATATTCGAGTAAGCCACGTCATTTTTTACCTGTTCCAGGGATCGTGACGTAAGAAAACACGCCGGAGATACAGCGAACACCTTTTTACCCGTAGAAGCCAGTCCGCTTGCAACACCAACAAGATTTTGTTCGGCAATACCCACTTCCACAATCTGTGTGGGCAATTGCTCCCCAAAGGGCACCAATTTCCCCGAACCCCTGGAATCGCTGGTAACAACAATAATGTCCCTGTCTTTCTTTCCCAGCTCTGTCAGTGTTTCAGAAAAAACTTCAAGGTTTGCCTTTCCCGTGCTTAATTTTGTCGATGTCATGATTGCAGTCTTTCCAGTTCAGCATTTAATTCATTAATGGCGAGCTTGTACTGCTCGTCTGACGGAACTCCGTGATGCCATTTTTTTTCATTCTCCATAAAGCTTACCCCTTTCCCTTTTATTGTATTGGCTATAACAAGGGTTGGTTTCCCTTTCTTTAAAGGTAAACTCCGGAATGTTTCCCGTAATTGAGTGATACTGTTTCCGTCGGTTTCAATAAGCTCCCAGCCAAAGGCTTTGAATTTTTGATCGATAGGATAAGGACTGCATACTTCCCGGTTAGGGCCTGTAATTTGCAGTGAATTATGATCAAGAATTGCTACAAGATTGTCCAATTTATAATGCGCTGCCATCATTGCAGCTTCCCAGTTCGAACCTTCAGCCAGTTCGCCATCGCCAATCAACGTATACACTTTATAATAGGCTTTGTCAATTTTCCCGGCAAGGGCAACCCCGGCGCTTAAGGACAATCCATGTCCAAGGGCACCTGTATTAAATTCAATTCCCCTGACTTTTCGGGTTGGATGGCCGATGTAATTTGATTTGTATGCACAAAGTGTTTCAAGGTCAGCTTCCGGGAAAAAACCCCGGTCGGCCAGAACCACATATAGTGCCTCAACAGAATGCCCCTTGCTTTGAATGTAGCGATCACGGAAAGGATCTGTAAAATTCTCAGGCGAAACATTCAAAACATCGTTATACAATACATTCAAAATGTCGATGCAGGACAGGCTCCCGCCCGTATGACCCGCCCGTGCATTTTTAATGTATTTTAAAAGTGCTTTCCGGTATTTTACAGATTTCATCCGGAGTTCCAGATCGCTATATTCATTCATTTTATTCATGTTTGTACAATTCCCATCCCAGGTAATTACCAATGGCTTCTTCAAGAATATCGGAAACATGGCCGCGAACCATTCCAACGTGGTGTTCGAAACCATTTTTGCACATGTATTTCATCAGCTTTTGCAGGTTTGGAATTTCACACACTGCGATTCCTCCATCCATTCCATATGGATCATCCGTAATTTTGCCTTCACCCAGGTATGACTTGATACTTCCTCTTGTATCGTCAGTAGAAACCCGGAAGTAGGTCATATCACCTTCAGCTACTTTTCCCTTTACGGCACCAAATGTATCTTCCTGTCCGAGCACGGTTCCAAGAATATCGAGGCTTCCGATTTCAATTTCGTTTTCAAAGAATGATTTTGGGTAGTTGCTGCAATGCGTGCAAACCACTTTATTTCGATCTTCGCCAAAATTGTTGTTCCAGTCAAGCAGGGCAGATGGTTTTTGTGCTGCCAATGCAAGAGCGTACATTCCGATGCTGCCCATAACATCCACCTCGCAGGCGGAGGGCATCAGTTTTTCTCCCATCATGCTCATGGTAACGCAAGCTGCGCAACCGTAATTCTTCTCAATGGATTCCCAGCACTGAAGGGCAGATATGTCTATTTTGTTATCTGCGATCCAGTTTTCAACCGCCAGGCCGAAGCGGGCCTGCTTAGACAGTTGTCCTTTGTGAAGAATATTGCAGGTTCCGTAGGCCTGAATGGCTTCAACTTTTCTTATAACTTCCGGCGCAGTTACATCAATTTTTTCAGCTGCAGCAATGATTTCCGACATGTCAACCGGAACAATGGTAATGTCGGCCTGTTGTAATATTTTCTCGCTAAAACGCATGGTCTGAAATCCGATCGGACGCGTTCCGATGGCTCCGACACGCAGTCCCTTCAATCCTTTCACAACCCTGCATATGCCTGCAAATTTGTTAATGTCGCGGGTAAAGGATTCGCTGTTCAGGCTGTAGGTGTGATATTCGGTGTCGGTAAATTTGATGCCATACTGGTAAAAATTATTACATACAGAAAGCTTTCCGCAAAAAGCATCCCGGCGGTTTTTGACATCCACTTTATCATTTTCATCATCAATGGCCTGCACCAGTACCGGAACATTCAAACCCGCCATTTTTATACTGTTTACCACTCCCAGTTCGTCTCCAAAATTGGGTAGCACAACCACGATCCCGTCAATTTTTTCCGCGTTCTTTTTAAAGTAGTCCGCGCATTTTACAGCATCTTCATAGCCTTCGATATTTCCGGTTTGTGTTTCTTCAGAAGGCAATATAACCGCACCATAACCCATCTTTTCGAGTTTGTCGAGCACAATGGCACGGGCTTCAACTGCAAGTCTGGCATTGAAAATGTTGCGTGTGGCGATGATTATCCCGAAGGATATCTTCAATTTATTCATGATGACTATTTTTCTTTTGTTTGTTTAATTGCCCGAATTCCGATATATGCTTTATCTGGAAGAGGAATTGTAACTCTTCCTGAAAATTCACCTTCCAGAGGAAGGGTTTCCATATTCCAGGTGTCCAGTATTTCAACAGTAAAAATTTTTTTCTCTGGTAGTTCCAGGGTCAATGTAGGTACATTTTCTGCTGTATACATCAAATAATATTCGTCTTCCTTTGAAAACAGATAAATGTTATTATTTAAATTCTCAGGCTCCCCGTTATCAATTAACGATGGAGACATTCCGGATACCGGTGCATCTTCCATTACAGACTTAAAATAGGAGATTCTTTCCGGACTTTGTCCGGGCAATAATCCGCCTTTTGCCCACCATCGCACCTCTGTTGAGTCATCTGCCTTGTTTTGAAATGTATCTCCATGAGTTGGATACCCACCACTTAATCCGGCCATCCAGAAGTAGCTGCTCATCTCTTCTGCACTCAGGTTTCCCCACCCGCTTGGGACATCTCCTTCATAGCGCATCTCATCAAAAAGAAGTGGTTTCTTATAAAGATTTCGCCACCTGGTGGCATTGTAGAATTGCGAGGTTTGAGTGCAGGTATGTGTAATCCAGGGGCGACTGTGGTCATAAAAGTGATCCTCCGAATTGTACCAGTTATGGATTCCCCTGAATCTTTGGTGTGGATCCTCATTCATCAGCAAATTTCCAATTCCCTCCCAGTCTATCGTTTCTTTAATGCTCGGGACGTCCCATTCATTGGCCAGCGACCACCAGACATTGCGATACGCTGAAATCCGGGCGATCATGTAGCGCACATATTTTTGATTCATTTCCACACCCATCTGGCTGTAACCCCACCTGTCATAGGGGTGAAAAAGAATAACATCCGCCTGAATGCCCATGTCACGCAGCTGCTCAATTCTATTATCGAAATTTTGAAAAAATTCGTGATCGGGTTGAGTGAAATCATTCTGTTCTCCTTCTCTTTTATATGGATAGCGCCAAGGTTCGGTATCGTTTCCATATTTGTATGATTTTGGAAAGACACACATCCTGATTTTGTTAAAAGGAGCATTTTTAAGTGTATTGATCGTCTGTTCCTGGATTTTTTGCGATACACTGGTCCATTGATAGGCTGTTGTACCTATAGAATAAAAGGGAGATCCGTCAGCATACTGCAGGTAATAGGTATTAACTATCCTCAGGGGTCCATGATTTTCAGGCCCCGGTTCAATGCAGGTAAATGAACCCTTTTTGTTGTTAAGTAATTCTGAATTGCTGATCGTTTCATAACTCCATCTGCCTGTAATATCAGGCGAAAACCTTATTCTATAAATCCCCTTGCCATCATAAAAGCCGGGGACTTTAACTTTCACATCAGCACTTTGAAAAATGGCTTCAAGATCAATATCCATATACGGATTTCCTTCCTCAGTTCCGTTTAGTACAATTTCGAAAACACCCCATTTTTCAACTTGTTTTTTTTCTGCCCCCGAGCACGCCATTATCAACCCCAGGGACAATAAAAGAATGTGTTTTTTCTTAATCATTTTTGAAAAGTGTTTGGATTAATCTCTCAGTCTTGATTTAGCTACAGCTGATTTCCAGCCTTTATATAAAGAGCTTGTTTCTTCTCCTGCCATTGCCGGTGAGAATATCTTTTCTGTTTTCCTTAGGTTTTCGATTTCTTCCAGGGTGCTCCAGAACCCTGTTGCCAGGCCTGCCAGGAATGCGGACCCAAGGGCTGAAATTTCTTCTATATTGGCTCTTTCCACCTTTCCCTGTAACACATCAGCCTGGAACTGCATAAGAAAATCATTCCGGGTAGGTCCTCCGTCAACACGAAGACTGCTTAACAATAGCCTGTTGTTTACACCCATTAAATCGATCAGGTCTTTCACCTGGTAAGCGATGCTTTCAAGTGCAGCCCTTACAATATGTGCTTTTTTTGAATCCCGCGACAAACCAACGACCGCTGCCCGGGCTTCGTTATCCCAATAAGGAGCTCCCAGCCCGACAAAGGCAGGGACCAGGTACACCCCTTTATTGCTGCTTACTGAAGTTGCCAGCGGTTCTGCCTCTGAAACATCTTTTATAAGCTCAAGCTCGTCCTTTAACCAGTTCAGGGTGTCACCCGTACAATGGATATTTCCTTCGAAGACGTAATCGATTTTTTTATTCCTGCCGAAACCTATGGAAGTGACCAGGCCTTCGGGTGGATTGAGGGGTGAATTCCCGATGTTTATCATCACCGACGAACCGGTTCCATAGGTTGCCTTTCCAATACCTGGTTCAAAACAGTTCTGGCCAAAAAATGCACCGTGGGAATCACCGATTAGTCCTGAAACAGGAAGAGGCGATCCAAAGACGATATCCGGTTCGGTAAATCCAAAGATCTCATCGCTGAATTTTACCTCAGGGAACATGGATTCATGCAGCCCGAAAAGATCGAGCAAGTCATTATCCCATTCAAGCGTGTGGATATTGAAAAGCATGGTACGACAGGCATTTGAATAATCAGTGGCATGAACTTTCCCGCCGGTGAGTTTCCATAATAGCCAGCTGTCCATGGTGCCGAGCAGCAGTTCCCCTTTTTCGGCTTTTTCTTTCGCTCCGGGTACATTGCTAATGAACCATCGTAATTTGCTTGCAGAAAAATATGGATCGATCAGCAGGCCCGTTTTATCCCGGATCTTCAGACCAAGCCCATTCTGTTTCAGGTAAGCGCAAAAATCTTTTCCGCGCTGGCATTGCCAGACTGCCGCGTTTGAAATGGGCAGACCAGAATTCTTCTCCCAAACCAGGGAAGTCTCCCTCTGGTTGGTAATAGCTATTGCGGAGATTTCCGATTCCGTTATTTTTGTTTCGCTGATAAGCTGATTCAATCCTGAAACCACGTTGTTAAAAATCTCCAGGGCATCGTGCTCCACGAAGCCGGGATGGGGATAAAATTGACGGTGAGCTTTTGTGACCCTGTGAAGCATTTCTGCATCGCGATTGAACAGGACTACTTTTGATGCTGAGGTACTCTGGTCAATGGAGATGATATATTTCTTCACAGCTTTCATCCGGATATCTGTTCAGGATTTGTTTCATTTTCGAATGCAGATTGAACAGAATTAGTGTAAATTTAATCTCAATTTATTGCGTAAACTAATTCATTTTAGAGATAAACATGCGGAATCCCGAGGTATTACATGCTTTTAATGAACAACGAAGTGAATTCAGACCCTACGGATTAACTGCGGAGTACTGGGTTCCGCATTTGATGAAGAAACCCGACAGGCACAATGAGATTGAGATCAATTATTTGGCTGATGGTAGTTTAACCTACTTCTTCCAGGGTTCTAAAATAACGATCCCGGAAAAGAGCTTCACCGTCTTTTGGGGTCTTGTTCCGCATCAGATTATTGAATATACGGGTTCCTCTCCCTATTGTGTTTGTACGATTCCGTTAACATTGTTTTTGGAATGGAGACTTCCTTCTATGTTTGTCGACAGGGTTCTGAAAGGTGAAATTATCATTGAAAATTCTGGAAAACAGTCAGTTTTTGATGACTTCCTTTTGCAACACTGGATTGAGGATCTTACGGCCAATCAAGGCCAGAAGGCAACTTTGCTGGAAATGCAGGCGCGATTGGTACGCATGGCAGACAGGATAATTGCTCACAAGGAAAGTGAACACGTTCAGATTCAAACAAGCGAAATCAGTCAGGTTGAACGCATTGCAATGTATATAGCACAAAATTATAACCGGCCTATAAATTCTGCCGATATTGGGAAAGAAGTGGGTCTGCACCCCGATTACGCCAATGTTGTATTTAAAAAGACTTTTGGGATGTCCTTGAATGAATATCTTATCCAGGAGAGGATATCGCATGCACAGCGAAAATTAGTCTCAAGTGATATGAGTATCGCTGAGATCCTTTACGATTGCGGATATAATTCGATAAGCAGTTTTAATGCAGCCTTTCGAAAAATCAACAAATGCACACCCCGGGAATTCAGAAAGAAATACCATTAATGAAGAAGAAAGCTTTGTTTATTGCTAAGTTTTTTACTGGAAAGAACCAAATTTGACGGCGAAAAATATCGAACCAATTATTCGTGACTCCTGTCGTCGTCCCTCGTGATCTCGCAGCAATACTGCTCGGTTCCGCCATCTTATACATAAAAAAAGCAAAGACCAAAAAGATCTTTGCTTATTGTACCCCGAACCGGACTGTTTTACGAACCTTTTTTTAGGGATTTGGAATTGATCTGGCGGGTTGAATTGAAAATTATCTCTTTATAAAATTTATTATATTTTTTACTCACAGTCGTCTCGCACTTGAATATTAGCTTGAATATGATGATGAGAAACTGTTGGGAGATTGGGAAGTAATCTCTAAATTGGTGATTGCAATACCTTAACAATCAAAGATGCACACATACCTACGCTGTAGCGAATTAGGAGCAATTGAACTATGAACATTAATAAATTGATTGAAAGCTTTTCGAATGATATATTTCCTTTAAGTGAAGAGGAAATAAATCAGCTTAAATCTAAATTCAAAGAAAGGCAAATCAAGCGAAGACAATTTATTCTGCAAGAGGGAGATGTTTGTAAGCACTATACATTTGTGTCAGAGGGCTGCTTTAAGTTGTATAAAATTGACCATAGTGGTAAAGAACGTAATCTGCAATTTTCCATTGAGAATGAATGGATTTCCGACTTAGGGAGTTTATATTCAGAAACTCCCAGTGCATTGTATATTGAAGCAATTGAACAGTCAACCATACTCCAAATAGAAAGAAAAGACTTAGTTTATCTCTATACTCATTTCCCAAATATTGATAGAAATTTCAGAGTTATCATTGAAAATTCTTTTATTGCCTTGCAAAAGAGAATGTTTCAGAATATAAGCGCAACAGCCGAAGAAAGATATTTATACTTTTTAAAAACACGCCCCAATCTCTTCAATCGAATTTCAAACGTACAAATTGCATCCTATCTGGGTGTAACTCCTGAATTCCTTAGCACTATTCGCAAAAAAATTGCTCATTCTTAAACTACATTAAGACTATTTCTTAAACTACCTTATAGGTGCACCCTTTTGGTGTACGGTATCTTTGTATTCAAATAATCAATAAAAGTAGATAAAATGGAAAAGAAAATAATTGCAGTGATTGGTGCAACAGGATCACAAGGTAAAGGTGTTGTTGAAGCACTAATAAAAGAAGGCACTTATAAAATAAGGGCGATTACGCGCAATGTGGGAAAATATAAAGGTAATGCGCATGAGATAGTAAAAGGGGATTTAACAGATTTGACTTCTTTAACAGAGGCATTCAGAAATTGTTATGGTGTTTTTGTTGTCACCAATTTTTGGGAAGGTGCGGATGAAGTTGCTCAAGGAAAAACAGCGATTCAAGCGGCTAAAGATGCAAGGATAAATCACTTTGTTTGGTCTACACTTCCAGATGTAGAAAAGATCAGTAATGGTAAATTTGATGTTCCCCATTTTACTGGTAAGGCTAAGGTGGATGCGTTAATAAAGGAAGCTGGGTTCGAAAACTACACTTTCGTACAAGCACCATTCTATTTTCAAAATCTTACAGGACAAATGGCGCCCCAAGCTCAGCAAGACGGTTCTATTGGTTGGACCTTCCCCATTGACCCTGCAAAAAAAGGAATTCACATGGCGGATATCAACGACTTAGGTAAAGTTGTTGCAGGTGCATTCTTGAATCCTGAAAAAGTAGGAAATGGCAGTTATTTATCACTTGCAACAGAGTTCAATAGTTTTAATGATATTTTGGACGCATTTAAGGCAAATGGTAAAGAATATAGCTTCAATCAAGTTCCTGTTGATGTGTTCTCAACCTTCTTTGAAGGGGCGGAAGAAATTGCACAAATGCTAGCCTATTTTGAGGAACATACGTATATGGGGCCAGATTCAGAAGCTCAAATACAATTAGCGATGGATATTGCAACAGAGAATTTTACTTCACTTAGCGAATGGATAAATCAAAATAATTAAGGTATGAAGAAGATAATAATAATGGCCTTTGCATTAGCAGCGCTGTTGTCATGTTCTCACAAAGAGTCAGAAAGCACAATAGAAACGGAAAAGAAAGTAATTATGCATAAAGAAGAAAAACAAAAGATTGAAGCCTTATTAAGTGAATATAAAAAATCATTGAACACCTCGGATGCAAAATTGGCTCAAAGCCTTTATACGAAAGATGGTGTGTTCATGCCAACCGAAGCTCCTTCCGGAATTGGATCTGAAGGCATTTTAAAATCATATGAATTTGTTTTCTCTCAAATTCAACTGAATATAGAATTTTTCATTGAAGAAATTGAAGTGGAAGGAAGTATGGCCTTTGCCATAACAAGCTCCAAAGGAACAGTTAAAATACATGCAAATGGAGTTGAAGCACCAGAGGCAAACAGAGAACTATTCGTGTTTGAGAAAGTAGATGGAGAATGGAAAATTGCCCGATATATGTTTAATAAGACTGAACCAAAACAATAATCATGAAAGCTGCATTAACAACAAAAGCAGGCCATCCTGATGTTATCGAAATAAAAAACGTACCCATTCCTGATGTTAAATCAGGTTGGGTGCTTATTCAGGTAAAAGCATTTGGATTGAATAGATCAGAACTTTTTACAAGGCGCGGTGATTCTCCAGGTGTGGAATTCCCAAGAATACAAGGAATTGAATGCGTGGGAATTGTGGAAGAGGACCCCTCCAATACCTTTGAAAAAGGACAAAAGGTAGCTGCCATTATGGGGGGCATGGGTAGACATTTTGATGGAAGCTATGCAGAATACACGCTTGTTCCAAAAGAGATTGTTATTCCTTTTGTAAGTAAGCTTCCATGGGAAACTCTTGGCGCAATTCCCGAGATGTTTCAAACTGTTTCCGGATCACTCAATCAGG
>Ga0316191_10000367_pt1 | contig 28914 bp, 30 predicted proteins | sample Eddworburr2cm_MG_FD_204928 | JGI IMG/M metagenome (GOLD analysis project Ga0316191, IMG submission 204928) | Coastal sediment microbial communities from Maine, United States - Eddy worm burrow 2 cm | ecosystem: Environmental > Aquatic > Marine > Coastal > Sediment | place: USA: Maine... | reverse complement strand
CCGGCTGTAATTCGACCACCTCAAAATCCGGCCCACCGCCGTCGAAGCGAAAACAGATAACAGAACCCACTGCTCCGGCACCGCGAGTGTCTGTTGTCCACCAGCGGGACAATCCTTCATCCGTGGTAAGTGCCTGTTAACATCGCTGACAGCAGCCGCGATACCCACCCTGTGATTAATTTCTGCCACCCAGGAAATCCTCCCTGCTGGTGCAGCCTGCACCATTACGACACCAACAGCCTGATCACGGCAGCGGCCGTCTGCATGTTGATATCAATTTGTATATCGCAATATTCCGGACAGGTATCGACCGGTGTCGGGTCATCGGCACAACTGCATCCGGCAATAATACCGCTGTAAAAAACACCGGCTTTTACCTGGATCACTCCCGACACCTCGGCAGCACTGGTAATCACCAGCTTGATGTCCTCATCGCTGGCATAGCTGCTGTGCAACAGCGCCTGTTGTAACGGCAGACAGCCGGTATCCAGCTGTTCGACAGCCGACTTCAGAACCGTCTCGAACGCAGCGCTGCCCCAGGCAGCAAGCGCCCCGTCCAGTTGAATGGTCGATTGCATATCAGTCATTGCCAGCCAGTCCGGATCATCATGAGAACTAGTTAAGGTCCGTCGCAAATTGTTTCAAATATTCCAGGGGGACGATATCCAGCGCCTTTTTGTGCGTTCTGGTCAGGTGTACGCGGGGTGCCATATCATTTTCATAGGCTTCCAGCCAGCGTGCCGCACACAGACACCAGCTGTCACCGGGCTTCAGGCCACTGAAGCCATATTCCGGCGCAGGCGTGGACAAATCATTGCCCCGGAAACGGGAGTATTCGAGAAATGCACTGCTTGCTTCAATACAAACCGTGTGTGAGCCGGCATCATCATCGCAGGTATTACATTTACCATCTCTATAGAAACCCGTCACCGGGTCGTCACCGCACGCCAGCAGTGGCTCTCCCAGCACATTGATTGACTCATCCATTACCGTCATGCAGCCACCTTTGCAACAATAAAAACAGCAGTAATAAAACAGGCGTATTACTGGTTATCATAGACGAACAGCCCGATTTTACATCTCTTGCAACGGCCGGCCTTCAGAGACGGGGCGTTCCACCAGTCACGTTTTTTCTTCAACGCTGTGCCTGCAAAAATCGTTTTGGTCTTTTCCGAGAAACACCATCGCAGACGGAGCCAGTGTCCGGCTATAAAACCGTACTCCAGTGCCGCCCCGCATTTTGGACAGGCCAGGCCGGCTATTTCTTCGTGTTCCATACTGCGCACCCCTGGCACAATGATTAACTGCATTGACGGCAATCCGGCTGCCATGCCAGGTGTTGCTGCGCATGCGAGGCAAAACCGGCAGACACCAGAATATCTCTCCAGTCAACCGCTGCCCCGGCTATGGCATCCTGCAGTTTAGCCGTATCGCCGCCACTCAGCTTCAGCACAGCAAACCTGATTCGTTCTGCCAGCAGCGCGTAGCCTGTTTCGATACCTGGCAAGTTATCACCGCACATTGCCAGTAAACATTTTTCAACTTCAGCATGCTGCTGTTCAGGGAACAGGCAATGCACTCGCTGTCTTGTCGCCTCACTCAAGCTGATCAAGCAGTGCCACCAGCCCGGGCGGCATTAATCGTGCGCAATGGTTTTATCTGTAAACAGGTAATCCTTCAACTCCTTGTCCATGGTCGGATCCTTGCGCCGGATCCATTCGAGCACCATGGCGGCATGTTCTTTTTCCTCGTCACGGTTATGTGCAAGAATCGCCTTCAGTTCCCTGTCCTTGCAGGCATCGACGCGCTGGTTATACCAGTCAACCGCCTCCAGCTCTTCCATCAGGGACGTGATCGCACGGTGCATATCGCGCGTCTCGTCAGATAGTTCATTAATCGGTTCGTGATAGCCTTCGTTTGACATGTTTAACGCCTCCAGTTGACCAGTAAAAAGAATAGCACGCCAGACTGCGGTATCCAGCTGCAATAGCGGTTAGCTTCAAATCGTATGCGACAACCAAATAACCAGCGGAATGGTTACCACGGCGCCAATCACCTGCAGGGTGATCAGGTTCGCCATCAGCGGGGCATCGCCCCCCATCTGCCGCGCCAGCACAAACGACGAGGCCGCCGTTGGCACGGCGCCCGCCAGCATGGCAATGGTGCGCGGCAAACCCTCTACCCCGAACAGCAGGCAACCGAGCAACATCAATAGCGGCATCCCCAGCAATCGCAACAGCGCACCCAACGCAACCAGTCCGCGATGATCCTGGATCCCGCCGAAATGAATACCCGCCCCTACCGTCAGCAGACCGAGGCCGAGCGCACCGCTGCCAATAATATCAGCGATGTTATACAACAGCGGCGCGAGCCCCAGACCGGTTATATTCAGAAATGCCCCCAGCGCACAGGCCAGGATAAACGGGTTCCTGACAAGCTTTCCGAGCACCTGCATAAGGTCACTCTCTGCTTCACCATAGTGTGCCAACACAATGATATTTATAATATTCAATGGCGGAATAATCACGGCCATGGTGACCGCCATATAGGCCACCCCGGCATCACCGATCAGCAGCCCGACAATCGACAGGGCAATAAAACCGTGCCAGCGGGTCGCCCCCTGCACGAGACTGGAAAAGGCAGCGGGTGATACCGTGAAGTAACGATGCAGCAGTGGATACGACAGCAACAACAAGGCGGTCATGCTGAAGATGGCAAACAGCAGTGCCGCGGAGAAACGCACGATTTCGGCAGAGCCGATATCCGCTACTGCCAGTGTCTTCACCAGCAGCACCGGGAACAGGACGAAGTAACAGAGGTTTTCAAGCCCGTGCCAGGCTGACGCCTCCAGCAGCGAGGAATGCCGCAGGTAATAGCCCAGCACGATGACGGCAAACACCGGCAACAGCGCAGAAATGACCAACAGCATGTCAGGATTTACTCAACGCAACCGGCGCAAGCAACAAGCAGCAACCCGGCGTCTAAAACGAGTCTTCAACAACCAGCTCGTCGAGCGGTAATTGTCCCGGTTTCGGCCAGGGTTCCTTGATACCTTTACCAATAGCCACCATTGGACCCATCACGTAGTCCTTCGGTAACTTTATCAATTCGGCTACCTGTTCAATCTCGTAACCGATCATGGGACAGGACTGATAGCCCATATCCTGCGCGGCCAGCATCAGCGTCTGCATCGCCATCCCGATCGAGCGCTGTGCTTCATCACGCTGCAACCACTCTCGCCCTTCATGAAACGGCCCCATCCAGTTAACCAGCAAGTCAGCAATATCATCCGGCGCATTGACCCAGTATCTTTCCGGGCTGTTTGCCCACGCCCTGACGTCTGCGGTAAAAAGAATCAGTAACGAGGCATCGGTTATCTGTGACTGGTCTTTACCGAACTCCTTGCGCAATCGCGCGCGCAGTGCCGGATCACGGAATATCAGCATGCGCCAGTGCTGGGCGTTAAAACTGGTTGGGGCCTGGATCGTCGCTTCCAGCAAGGTGTGTTCTTCTTCTGCAGTCAGGCTGTATTCGGCATCAAAGGCTTTCACGGCGCGACGTTTGTAGATGGCTTCAATTGTATTCACAGTATCTCCTTGAATAATATATGGACAGACCTACACTTTTTTGACAAATTGTGACTTCAGCTGCAGTGCACCGACACCCGGCATCCTGCAGTCGATGTCATGATCCCCTTCTGCCAGGCGGATATTCTTCACCCTGGTCCCTACCTTGATAACAACGGACGAACCCTTAACCTTCAGGTCCTTTATGACAGCCACCGTATCACCGTCCGACAGGGTATTACCGTTGCAATCGACAACGCCTGCATCGGCAGCTGCCGCAACCGGTTCGAAAGCGGATGACCATTCATTGCCGCACTCGGGGCAGACGAACATTGACCGGTCTTCATAGGTAAATGCCGAGCCACATTGCGGACATTCCGGAAGTTCACTCATACTATAATCCACTCCAGCACCTTGACCACCACAAACAATCCCAGCAACACCACTGCCATGGTAAACCCCAGATAAAGCAGCGCCTTGTTCAGACTCTCGGGTTTATCGGTAATACTGTCTGCAATGCTGTTAAATTCGTCCATATCGACTTTATTCACAACCTCGTAATCCGGATCCCGAATCAGCTGCAGGGCTTCCTCCAGTTGTTCGTCGAGGTAGACCCACAGAGCGGGCTCGGTCATCAAAAACGGCGTAATTATACGCGCCGTATTCTCACCGTTTATAAGCGCCGGTATACCATTCGTCTCCAGCAAATCTTTCAGCACATGCAAGCGGCTGGCATCGACACTTTTCATAACCAGCTTCATTTAAACAGCGCCCTCTATTTCCTGCCGTGCAACGGCCTGTACTCTAAAGCAATTAAAAGTCAGGGCGGCACCAAAAGCCTGTTCAAATACGACAGCAATGTGTGGCGTTAACGGCCCTCCATTGTTACAGCTTCCCCGTGCCACGTATGTGAATGACAAGTCGTATACTGCATTCTGGTGATTAAATTCCTGCATCCGTATGGCATCGCAATCATGGAACTTCAATACAGCAATACAGGGTTTCTGCAATGCGCAGAGTTCAAAGGATGCCTCAATCGCCGTACCGATCCACACATTATCGTCGGGTCGGACATCACCGCGCCAGATACTCAGCTTATGCACTTCAGCATCGTGAAAATTGGACCATTGCCCGTTATCAAGCACCAACGGGGTATCTTCAACATGTTCAAGCAGATTAAAGGTTTCCATGCTGCATAACTCTTGTTGGCGAGCGAGTGTCTATACTGGATCAGCGAATAGCCGCTGCTTGCTTGCGTCTCGCCCTGTTAACCGGCTTGCTTGACCTCAACGCCGCATCAAAGGCCAGGCTCGCCCAGCGCCTTGCTTCTTCAGGCTCATCAAATATTTCCTCTGGTGCCATGGTGCAGGACATTTTGATCGTTTTCGATTTTTTCCCATACTCGAACTGATCGAGACCCGGCTGTTCAAACAGTTTGGACGATTTGCCGTCCGCTTTCAGGTACAACACATCATCAGCTACAAGAGCAAACATCAGACCCTCGTGAAACACGCCGTGCCCGCCAAACATGCGTCGCAGCTGCACCGGGCGGAACAGCATAAATACTTCTTTGAGGTTTTCGGCAAATTCACTCATTACAATTCTGACCGGATAAGGGGCCGCTGGCACGGCGTCACGCGTACATCAGCCAGCCGGTACGGTACGCTCCAGCGCCCAGTGTCGAAGTGCACTGATCTGTTCCGACATCACCACGGAAAGCGGCCGGGTATTCTTTATCTCCGTTTCAATCAGCCCGCTTGAAAGCGGCACACCCTGCCCATAGGAAGCATACAGCGCAGCAACCACCGCCTGTTCCAGTTCTGCGCCCGTGAATCCCGCGCTTTCGCCAGCCAGTGTCTGCAGGTCAAAGCTACCTGCATCCAGGCCACGCCGCTGCAAATGAATCCGGATGATTTCCGCGCGAACCTCTTCGTCAGGCAGGTCTACAAAGAAAATCTCGTCAAACCGCCCCTTGCGGACCAGCTCCGCCGGCAATGCCTTGATGTTGTTGGCGGTGGCCACCATAAACACCGGCGCCGTCCTTTCCGCCATCCACGTCAGCAAGGTACCCAGCACGCGATTGCTGGTGCCGCTATCGTTCGTGTCGGTGCTCAGTCCCTTTTCGATCTCATCGACCCACAACACACACGGGGCCATCATTTCTGCCATTTTCAGTGACTCGCGCAGATTCCGTTCGGTTTCGCCATGATATTTGTTGTACAAGGCGCCAAAATCCATCCTCAGCAAACCCACGCCAAACAAGCCGGCCACCGCCTTGGCAGCCAGGCTCTTGCCACAGCCCTGCACGCCCAGTAACAGCACCCCACGGGAAGGATCCAGTCCCGGCGTCTGCTCCGGGAAAAGAAAGGTCTGCTTGCGTTGCTCCAGCCAGTTCTTCAGGCGCTGCATGCCGGCAATATCGGTATAGCTCGCGGTGTCCGGCTCAAAACTCAACAGTCCGTCATTTTTCAGCAACTCATACTTTGCCTTCATCAGTCCCGGTAAATCATGCTGCGTAATGGCATCATCATCATAGACAAGATTACGCGCCAGTCGACGCACATCCAGGGCCGTCATCCCCTGCAGGCTGGATACCACCTGGTCCAGCGAACGCTGGTCGATCTTCACCTGGCCGGCTCCCGACTCCTGTGAACGAGCCTCGGCCAGCTGCATGACGATGCGACGGGTTTCAGTGACATCCGGCAGTGCCAGCTCAAATGTTCCACTGTAATGCGCAAGCTCTCCGGGCAGATTAATCCGATGGCTCAACAACACGACCGTTACCCCCGTCTCATGTGCCGAGAGCACGATATCCTTAAGGCGTCTCACCAGCACGGCATCATCAAGGTGCGCATGAAAATCGAGCAACACATAAACGGCAGGCATATCTGCTGCCGCAATATGCGCAAGCACCTTGTCAGGCTCTGCGTTATGACGTTGCGGCGGGTAATCCGAGTCCAGCCGTTGCAAGCCTTCTGTAATCTTCCACGAAAACAGCATCGTCTGGATATTGAGACAGGCACGCTTCAGCAAAGCCAGCACCCGGATCTCTTCACCTGACTCGATCACCAGCAAAGGTGTGCGCGATTTTAATAGCACTTCGAGGTCGTGTTGTGTATTCATACGAAAATCAGCAAAAGAAAGTTTTAACTGAAAACAATAAATCCAGGCTGAGCTCAGCAAAAGTTCCGGACATTGGTTTATTAATTCAACACGTAAAGCGAATACCTGTGGGTCCACCAGCTGCCCATTAGTTATGGTTTTTGTTTTTACAGGGGGCGAAAAATAATTTCATGTTACCCCAAACCAATAGTAATCCCAGAGCCAGGTAACTCACCAGGGACGGAAACAACCACTCGGAACCACAAAAATACAGCAATGATGTAAAAATCAATGAGATCCATGCTATGAATATAAATACAAGCTGCCGGTATTTTGTATCGCTATCAACTGTAAAAATACCGCTACATTCAGGACAAATCCTGCAACTGTTAAATAGTCCCTGGTGCCTGATCTCGCCGAGATTAACCGCTGATTTGCAGTAAGGACATGTTTTCACTGGAGCTGAAACCTGATGTCTGAATCAAGCGGCACATGCCGGCGCGTCCGGACTGTGTTTATAGCCGGCAAATTCATCAACCATAAACATATCATGATTACTCTGGATGCACAGTGCATTCTTATACAGCGAAGCACACTCTGCTGTTATGACTTTCAGGAACTGGTACCACCAACCGTCAGCTTGTCAATCAGCATGGTTGGCTGCCCTACCCCGACCGGGACACTCTGACCTTCCTTGCCACAGGTACCGACACCGGGATCTAGTTGCAGGTCGTTACCGAGCATGGAGACATGTTTCAGCACTTCCGGGCCGTTACCGATGATTGTGGCGCCCTTCACCGGACGTGTGACCTTGCCGTTTTCTATCAGGTAGGCCTCGCTGGCGGAGAACACGAACTTGCCGGAGGTGATATCTACCTGGCCACCGCCGAAGTTGACGGCGTAGATACCCTTGTTGACGGAGGCGATAATTTCCTGCGGGTCAGTCTCGCCGGCGAGCATGTAAGTATTGGTCATGCGCGGCATCGGCAGGTGTGCATAGGATTCGCGGCGGCCGTTACCGGTCGAGTTCACACCCATCAGACCGGCGTTCATACGATCCTGCATGTAGCCTTTGAGTATGCCGTTTTCGATCAGCACGGTGTTCTGTGCTTCTATCCCCTCGTCGTCAATGTTGAGCGAACCGCGTCGGCCGCTGAGGGTGCCGTCGTCCACCACGGTGCACAATGGCGAGGCAACCTGCTGGCCAACCTTGCCGGCAAAGGCAGAGGTACCCTTGCGGTTGAAATCACCTTCCAGTCCATGGCCAATTGCCTCGTGCAACAGGATACCCGGCCAGCCGGGCCCCAGCACTACCGGCATAGTGCCAGCCGGCGCGTCCACGGCATCCAGGTTTACCAGCGCCTGGCGCACCGCTTCGCGCGCGTAACCCCTGGCGCGGTCTTTATCCAGAAAGAAACCATAGTCGGAACGTCCGCCACCACCGGAACTGGCCTGCTCGCGGCGGCCGTCCTGTTCGACGATAACAGTGACGTTACAACGTACCAGCGGCCGCACATCCGCGGCCAGCGTGCCATCACTGACAGCCACCATGACAACTTCATGCACACCTGCCAGGCTTACGATCACTTCCCTGACGCGTGAGTCCTGCTGACGCGCTTCGCTATCAAGCTGTTGCAGCAACGACACCTTGTCAGCCGCGCTCATGCCTTCCAGCGGATCAAGCGCCGGGTACAATAATTGCTGCTCACGGGCATGCCAGGCCTGCAGTTTTCCCTCGCTGCCGTGCTTCGCGATGGCGCGCGCGGCACCCGAGGCCTGCAACAACGCCGGCATCATAATTTCATCGGAATAGGCAAAGCCGGTCTTGTCGCCACTGACAGCACGTACCCCGGCACCCTGTTCAATACTGTGGGTACCTTCCTTGACGATACCGTCTTCCAGCACCCACGATTCAAACCGGGTTGACTGAAAATACAGGTCACCACTGTCGACAGCATGACCCAGCAGGCTGCCGAACACCTTGTTCAGGTCATTCTCGTCAATACCGGCGGGGGCAAGCAAACGTTGCCGTGCAATTTCCAGGTTTGTCTGGCTCATGAGGATTTATTCAGGCACTTCAGGCGGCGATGTTCGATGCTTGGAAAGTTGCGGCGCGCATTATTCAGACGACCCAGCTCGATATCGGCGCACACCACACCCGGACCGCGGTTGAGACTGTTAAGTACCGTGCCCCATGGATCAACGATCATGCTGTGTCCGTATGTTTCGCGCCCGTTAAGGTGAAAGCCCCCCTGGTCCGGCGCAAGAACATAGCAAAGATTTTCGATGGCACGTGCTCGCACCAGTACTTCCCAGTGCGCGCGGCCGGTAATCGCAGTAAAGGCAGACGGCAACACCATGATTTCCATGCCGGCCTCCAGCTGCTGCCGGAACAGCTCGGGGAAACGCAGGTCATAGCACACGGACAGCCCCATGCGTCCGAACGGCGTATCAATAACGACGACCTCGTCACCGGGTTCAATCGTATTTGATTCTGTGTACTGCTCGGCACTGTCAACCAGTTCAACGTCGAACAGGTGGATCTTGTCATAACGGGCAACCTGCTTGCCCTTGTCATCAAATACAAGACAACTGGCGCGTATCTTGTTGGCATCATTTGCGACCAGCGGGATGGTGCCGCCGACCAGCCAGATACCGTGGCGTGCAGCCTGTTCCGAGAGGAACGTCTGGACGGGACCACTGCCTGGCTCCTCACGTTCGCTGACCTTGTCCTGTTCGGTTTTGCCCATGAGTGCGAAATTCTCGGGCAATACCACCAGCCGCGCCTGTTGACTGACGGCCTCTTCGATGAGGCGTTCGGCTTCCAGTAAATTTGCCCCGATGTTCGGGCCGGAAGCCATCTGGATACATGCAACAACACTCATAATTTTATGCCAATTACCTTGAAAAACGGACAGACTTCACAGAATAACACAGTTTCCTGAAAGCGCATTTCCAGGCCCGGCCAACAGCAGCATTTAATGAACTCTAGTTAAAATAGTCATCATAATCAGGATCCGTCTCTCCGCTTTCCTGCTGCGCCGCCTCATCAGCTGCGTTACCAAGCTCTGTAATCACCGGATCACTCCACGGCCCGGTTACCGAGTATTGCTTTTGCCCGATCCGGCTTAGCGGACCAAGCTTGTCATTCAGCAACTTGTCCGCAACGAACATCACCGCACCGACTGCCGGCCCGGCCGCCAGAGCGCCGGCCAGCGACAAACCGGTTTGCACATACGGTGTCACCGTCACCAGCTCATCATAATCCTCTTCAGCCAGCCCAATACGCCCGGAAATCTCGATCCTGGCGGCCGGTCCGTCAACGTATAAATCATTGGTGTAGGCATTCCCGCCATCCAGGGTAAAGGTGCCCTTTATCTTCTCAAAGCTGAAACCCTCTTTATAAAGATCGCCGAAATCAAACAGCAGGCGTTGCGGTAACTTGCTGAGACTGGTCAGACCCAGTACACGTCCGGCCGCACCGGGCTCTACATCCAGCAGCTGGCCATCCTCGATCCTGAGTCGCAGCTTGCCCGCTGCAGTGGCCGGCGAAAAATCCCATAGCGCACCTGGCCAGCTGACACGCAACACACCGGACAACACACCACCCTCGATACTTTCCTGATAACCAAGCAGACGCATCAGTTGGTCCATTTTTCCGCGTTCGACCTTGAGCTCCATGCTGGATAACTGCTGACCGCTCTGCATCTCCCAGTCCGCATCAAGCCGCATATCTAGCAGGTCAGAAAGCAGAGTCAGCGTCTCAACACGGTATTTATTTGCGGGTAGTTTGAATGCCTGCAACTCGAGTTGGCCAAATGCTGCCTTGTTATAAACCAGGTGATTCACTGAAATATCAAAATCCGGAAAATCTGCCGGTGTCAATGTACTGGCCGACTCGGCAGCAGATGGTTCGCCACTACGCAATTTCAGTCGCTCAAGGTCCATCACCACCTTTTCGATACCGGCTTTGCCGTTCACCAGCCTGACATCACCCGCGGCTGCCGGGCCGTCTACCTTGATATTCCAGGCGCCCGAGGTCGAGTCCATCGCCACGGTCACTTCATTGAGAAAATAGTTCTGCACTTCAAGCTCCTCGACCTGCAGCACCAGCCTGACTGGCAGACCGGGGCCATCACCACCCGCCAGGTGAGGACGCCACTCAGTAACGTGCAGCTGCTTTAAACTTCCAGTTAGCAGGATCATTGCCTCATCCGGCAACACCGGCTCGGCACCGCCGCTGGTGACCGCAGCTTTCAGTATCCCGGCAGGTTGCCTGTCGGCGTTGATATCAAGCAAGGCATCCAGCACACTCCCGTAGGTAATGTGCAGGGTTTTAACCGGCTTGACTGCATCGGTAATCGTGATCGATAGCGTGCGTTCAGACGCCTTGTCCTTGCCAAACGGGGTTGGCAGGCCAACCTGCGTGCCGACCAGATCAGACGTCACCTCCACACCGACATTCGCCTGCCTGCCCGGTGCGGGCATGCCGCGAACAATCACCAGTACATGCCAGTCACTGTCACCCGAAATGGCGGTGCCAATCATATTGTCTTTTGGCAGGTAGCGGTCCAGTACACCCAGGCGTCCGTCCAGCGAGATACGTGTAACGCCCTCGCTTGTCCACACCCTCGCGACAGTAGCCCTGTCGAACAGCCGGGCCTGCAACTGCTCACCCTTGATGCCGTTTGAATCGAATACCAGCTGACCCTTAATCTGCTGCAGCTCAAACTCGGTATTGTTTACCTTCAGGGTATTGCCCTTGAGCCGGATTTTTCCGCTGACCTGTACCGGTTGGCTGGTTTTCGTCAGTGGCAAGCTGATGTCGAGCGCCAGTGATGCCGGTCCGCTGGTGGTCACACTATCCACGAAACCACCATAGCTTGCAGCCAGTGTACTGCTGCCCAGCTCCGCCAGCATCACCGGCAAGGCGCCACTGGCGCCACCCTTGATCGTCAGCACCGGCCTGGCGAGGTCCCGGATTTGCACCCGGATATTTTCCAGTTCAGCGGTGCGCATCATGGCCGTGCTGCCGAGGATATCCATGGAACGCCCGGTAAAGTCCACCTGTGCATTAAGTTGCGTTAACGGCGACCAGCCCGGGTTGAAGCGCAGTTCGGCATTGGTGACCGGCAAGCGCACCTCGAGCCGGCCCTCGCCATTATCAAATGGCAACTGGTCAAGGCGGCCGTTGACAAGCACCGTACCATTGGTCACGGTACCGCTTTTGAGACTGTCATCCAGCCAGCTCACTGCCGTCGCAGGCATCTTGCCGGCTGGCAGGTACGCCTGTACGCGCCCGACATCCGCATGGATGACCGCCAGCTCGAGGTTTATAGATGCCGCTCCGTCGTTGACGGGAATGTCGACGGCGAAGCGTGCGTTCAGAGAGAGATCCTGGTTGCTCACTGCCAGTGCTTCACTCGCAATCTCTATACGCTCATCCCTTATCAGCCAGTGGATGTCACCCTGCGCCCGCTCAAGCGGCAACGCCGCTCGAAACAGATTACTGTCCTGGATGCTGGCGTTATAGCTGTCCAGCGCAAGGGTACCGGCCTCCGTATTGCCGCTGATGCGTCCGTCCAGACCGGCAAGCAAGGGATGAGCACCGGACTCGCCAATGCCCAGCCCGCTAAATCGTGCAGAGAAATCGCTGAGCTGCATTGCACCGGCCGCGCTGGACAGCTCGAATGCAAGTTCTTTGATCAATCCCCGCGGTTTCAGATCAGCCAGAAACTGCCGATCAGCCGGCGTCAGGCCGGGTATTACCGGCAGCAAGGCGCCAAAGCCGTCGAGCTTGATGCGCGTTGACAGACCTTTTACATAGCTGCCTTGAGCATCGTTAATACCCGCCAGCGACATGTTATCAGTGGTCCATGCGTGCCCCTGCTGTTCAACAACCAGCTGCTGCAACGCAAACTGCCAGCCGGCTTTCTGTCGCCGCCAACCAAACCGGCCGCCGAGTTTTTCCGCCGTAAAGTGATATTCCTGTTCGCCCTTTACATGGCTTACCTGCAGGTCATTCGTATCAAGTTCACCACTGATGGAAAGCACATCAAATCCGGCAACATCGGCCCACAAACGCATATCGGCAACACCTTGCAGGTCCATTCCCTCATACAGGTAACGCTGTGGTATAGCCGTAAATGCCAGTGATTGCAGCTTTGCATATAATTGCCCTTGCCAGGAAGCAGGCCTGTCGCTGTCGCCATGGAGTTCGGCCTCAACATCGACGCGATAACCGACCTCTGCCGGTAATAGCGCATAACCTGTCAGCCGGTGTGTATAGTCACTGTTCTCGAGCGACAGTGCAATATTCGAAAATCGTCGCGGTGGCTCGGCATGCATTTCATCGACAAAGGTCAGACTGACATCGTAGACAGACAGGCGTGACATCTGCAGTAATTGATCCAGCGAAGCATCGTCTCCGCCTTCAGCCCTGAAATTGTCGATATAAAATGATCCATCGAGGTCGCGAATCAGCGTGACATCGGCACCGATAATTTCAACACCGGCTAACAGCAGCTGCTGATCAAGCACATAGCGTTCCGCATCTATGGTGATCCATACTTCCCGGATGGCAAGCGTGTCCTGCTCACCCGCCGGGTCGGCCAGCTCGACGTTCTTCAGTTTCAGCACCGGGTTGAGGCCACGAAAGGTGGCTTCCAGCCTGCCAATACTGACATCTTTATCAAGCGCCTCGCTGACCGCCGCCTCGATCTCGAGACGGTATTCACTCAGTGAAGGCACCCACACACGGGCAGCCGTCAGCACCACCGCTACCAGCAGCAACAGCAGTACAGACAGATACCAGAGCGTATGAAAGATTCGTTTTAGCATGACGTGCACAAGCAGCAGTTCAGGATTACGGTGTGACCGTGTTACAGGGGCACAACGTCATATTGTTCCTGCGAGTACAGCGCCTCCACCTGGAACTTGATGGGCTTGCCGATAAATACCTCCAGTTCGGCAAGACTGTCGGACTCTTCGTCGATCAGCAGGTCTACCACTTCCTGCGAGGCCAGCACCAGCAACTGCTGTGCGTCAAACTGTCGCGACTCCCGCAGTATTTCGCGGAAAATCTCGTAACAGGCAGTCTCCGGCGTTTTCAGGGAAGCACGTCCATTGCAGGTTGGACAGGTTTCACACAACACGTGTTCCAGGCTTTCGCGGGTGCGCTTGCGGGTCATTTCGACCAGCCCGAGCGACGACACTTCGGTTATATGTGTGCGGGCATGGTCCTTTTCCAGACACTTCTCCAGCGCCCGCAGCACCTGGCGCTTGTGTTCTTCCTGCGTCATATCAATAAAATCAATGATTATAATGCCGCCGAGATTACGCAGACGCAGCTGGCGGGCAATCGCCTGCGCGGCTTCCAGGTTGGTCTTGAAAATAGTTTCTTCAAGGTTACGGTGCCCGACATAGCCACCGGTGTTGACGTCCGCCGTCGTCATGGCCTCGGTCTGGTCAATAATGAGATAGCCACCGGATTTCAACTGCACCTTGCGGTCCAGCGCTTTCTGGATCTCGTCCTCGATACCGTATATATCAAAGATCGGACGCTCACCCGGGTAGTACTCTACCCGCGGTTCCAGCTCGGGAATAAAACGTTCACAAAAGTCATGCGCACGTTGATAGCTTTCGCGTGAATCGATACGCACCTTTTCGATGCCAATGTCGAGCATATCGCGCATTACCCGAATGGTGAGCGGCAGGTCATCGTAGATAACCGTACCGGGCTTTGCACTGCTTTCGATCTCTCTCACTGACTGCCACAACTTGCTGAGGAACAGCATGTCGGCACGCAACGCATCAGCATCCGCACTTTCAGCGGCGGTACGTGCTATGTAACCGCCACCATCCTGATCTGTCATGAACAACTGGATAATATCGCGCAACCGCACACGTTCTTCTTCGGACTCGATCTTCTGCGAGATACCGACATTGATGACGTTGGGAATAAATACCAGGTAACGCGATGGAATGGTGATCTGTGTCGTCAGGCGGGCGCCCTTGGTACCCAGCGGGTCCTTGATGACCTGCACGGATATTTCCTGGCCTTCATGCAGCAACTCGCTGATGTCGGATTCACCATTATCCCCGGCACCGTCTTCCGAATTGCGCGGACCAACATCCGAGGCATGCAGAAAAGCGGCCCGCTCCAGTCCGATATCCACGAATGCGGCCTGCATGCCCGGCAACACGCGACAGACCTTGCCACGGTAAATCTTGCCAACAATGCCACGCCGCCTGGCACGTTCGATAAATACTTCCTGCAACACGCCGTTTTCCACCACGGCAACACGGGTTTCCCTCGGAGTTACATTGATTAGTATTTCTTCGCTCATAAATCCCTGTCCATACAACGACTGCCTGCTTGCGCAAATTTCATAAAAGTGTAATACCAAAATCTTTCAGCAAGGCGGCTGTTTCGTACAGCGGCAAGCCCATGACACCTGAATAGCTACCCTCCAGCCGGGTGATAAACATCGCCGCCAGTCCCTGTACCGCATAGGAGCCGGCCTTGTCCTGTGGCTCACCCGTCTCCCAGTATGCCTCACATTCAGCCACAGTTAACCTGCGAAATGTGACGTGACTGGTACTCATGCGGCTCGCCTCGTGGTCACCCACCAGCGCAACCGCGGTAATTACCCGGTGGCTGGTGGCTGAAAGAGATTGCAACATCTCAATGGCTGCTTCGCGGTCAGCCGGTTTACCGAGCACCGCCTCGCCACACACCACCAGCGTATCGGCACCCATGACCGGTCGTGACTGACCTGCTGGCAATATCGCCCTGCCGGCCCGCGCCTTATCCAGCGCAAGGCGCTGCACACAGGCTTCCGGCGTTTCACCCGCACGTGGCGCCTCGTCAATGTCTACCGGCAGCAGTACAAATTCGACACCGATCTGGCGTAACAATTCCCGGCGCCGCGGAGACTGCGATGCCAGGAAGATATGTGCCCGCTGATTATCCGAATTGCCGGGATGCGTTGCCATGGCATTCATCAGTCAACCTTATCATGATCGATGGTACGGGTGACCTGCATTAATGGTCCATGCGCGATACAGTTGCTCGGCCAGAATGACGCGCACCAGTGGATGCGGATAGGTTAACGCGGATAACGACCACTTCTGGTCGGCGCGCGCCAGGCACGCGGCCGACAGACCATCCGGACCACCGACCAGCAGGGCAACATCACGCCCCGAACCCAACCAGTCCCGCAGCTGCCCCGCCAGTTTCTGTGTCGACCAGCTGTTGCCGAGCACGTCCAGCGCAATCACCGTACAGTCCCTGGGAACAGCCGCCAGCATCTGCCGGCCTTCTTCGTCGGCAGCCTGCCGGGCCGTGAGTGATTTGCGACGTTTGCCAAGGGGGATCTCGACCAGCCGCAGGCTACACTCACGCGGCATGCGTTTGCTGTATTCCTGCCAGGCCCCGGTCACCCATGCCGGCATACGTGTGCCGACGGCAATCAGGTGAATGCGCATTTGGATACTTGCATGGAAATCCGCCTTGTGAAGGAGCGGTATGCTGGCAACGCAGAACTGATCGGCAAATACCTTCCTTCCCGGGCGTGGAAGGATGACGGGTGAATCTTACCGGCAAGAGAAACAATCAACTGAACAAGGACACTCAGGCACTGGCGTTGTTGCGACCACCAACCGACCAGAGTTTTTCCAGCGCATAAAATTCCCTGATCTCGGGCATCATGACATGCACAACCACATCGGCAAGATCAACCAGCACCCATTCGGCCGTTGTTTCACCCTCCACACCCAGCGGTTTGTAACCGCGCTGCTTGGCCTGCCCGACAACATGCTCGGCCAGCGCCTTGACGTGACGGGTGGATGTGCCACTGGCAATGACCATGCGATCGGTAATCGAGGTCAGATCACGCACATCAATTACGCGGACATCCACGGCTTTCATATCGTCCAGTGCAGCCAGCACCAGTTCAAGCAGACGATCGCTTTCTTTATTGTCTATCATAATCACTCACTGGTTTTCACCTGTTCCGTACAGGCCTTCGCTACGTATAATATTGAGCACTCGCTCCGGCAACAGAAATCCGGCATCGCCACCGGATGCCAGCAGTTTACGAATGGCAGTCGAGGATATTTCCAGCTGACTGACCGGATGAAAGTACAACAAACCGGATGATTGCCTGGCAAGCATGTCGGCATCCGTCACCCGGTGTAAACCGATAAATTCTGCCAGCTCACCCTGTGCGGGTGACTTCGCACCGGGGCGTTCCATCACAACCAGGTGGCAGTAGTCTGTTAACTCGCGCCAGCGATGCCAGCTTGTCAGCACCTGAAAGGCATCCATGCCTACCAGCAGGCACAGGCTTGCGCCCGGCATTTCCTCGCGGAAAGAAATTAACGTGTCCAGCGTATAGGACGGACCTTGCCGGTCAAACTCGCGGGTGTCGACCCTGAATGCCGGATAATTTTCAACGGCCGCGGTCAGCATGGCGACGCGCTGTTGTGCCGATGCCTCCGGTTGCGCCCGGTGCGGCGGCACCATGCAGGGAACCAGCCGGAGTTCCTCCAGACCGAGAAGGCGTTGCATTTCAAGGGCCGGTCGCAGGTGACCGTAGTGAACCGGGTCAAAAGATCCGCCGAGAATGCCTATCACAGTGAAATTGCCGGGGCGACTGACATCAGCTACGGATGTGTCCGTCGCCAATAACGATATATTTAAGCGTTGTCAGACCTTCAAGGCCAACCGGCCCGCGCACATGCAGCTTGTCAGTACTTATACCTATTTCAGCGCCCAGCCCGTACTCGAAGCCGTCTGCAAAACGGCTGGATGCGTTGACCATCACCGAACTGGAATCCACTTCGTGCAGAAAACGCTGCGCCCTGCCGAGGGACTCGGTGATAATGACATCGGTATGGCTGGAACCGTGACGGGCGATGTGATCCATTGCCGCGTCCAGATCATCAACCGTGCGTATCGCCAGTATCGGCGCCAGGTATTCTTCATCCCAGTCGGCTTCAGTCGCGGCGTTAATGTCGCTGATAAATGTACGGGTCACTTCACAGCCACGCATTTCAACACCTGCATCCCGGTATTGCGCGGCCAGTTGAGGCAACACCTGTGCAGCTATATCCTTGGCTACCAGCAGGGTTTCCATGGTATTGCAGGTGCCATAACGCTGGGTCTTGGCATTCACTGCCACCTTGATAGCCTTGTCGATATCGGCCATGTCATCTATATAGGTATGACAAACACCGTGCAGGTGTTTAATGACCGCAATGGTCGACTCGGCACTGATACGTTCTATCAGGCCCTTGCCGCCACGCGGCACGATAACATCGACATACTCCTGCATGCGCACCAGTTCACCCACCGCCGCACGATCCGTCGTCTCGACAACCAGTACAGCATCAGCCGGCATGCCCGCATCACTCAGCCCCTGGTGAATACAACGTGAGATCGCCTGGTTGGAATGGATGGCTTCCGAGCCACCACGCAGTATTGCGGCATTGCCCGACTTGAGACACAGGCCGGCGGCATCCGCGGTGACGTTCGGCCGGGACTCATAAATGATGCCGATCACGCCAAGCGGCACGCGCATGCGGCCAACCTGGATACCTGAAGGCCGGTAATTCATCTCCGAAATACTGCCCACCGGATCCGGCAACAACGCGATTTCGCGCAAACCTTCAGCCATCAGTGCAATACGATCGTCATTCAGTTCCAGCCGGTCCAGCAGCGCCGCATCCAGGCCGCGTTGCCGGCCGGCGGCCAGGTCTTTTTGATTCTCGGCCTTGAGGGTTTCAGCCGCCGTCTCGATAGCCGTTGCAATCGCCCGCAGCGCCGCATCCTTCTTGCCGGAATCAGCACGCCCGGTTTCGCGGGCAGCTGCACGCGCACGTTCACCGAGTGCTCGCATGTATTGCGGGATATTCGTGTTCAATGTTTCAGTTTTTGTACTCATCTCAGTAAGGCTGTCCTGCCTGTTTCATTGCCGGTAAAACAGCTGTCCCGGCCAGCTGCAGGGTTAATTGTAACAGTTCATCCCACGCCCTGCCGCCCGCCTGCCCCTTGCTGATGCGGTCGATCAGCGCACAGTGCTGCAGCATGTCATTGCAGTTGCTTGCCCGCAATCGCTTCAGTGCGCCGCCGACCAACGACTTGCGTGCAGCCCAGACATGATACTGACCCAGGACTTTCTGTATTGACTGACCACTCTCCACCACCACCGCCATGGACGCCAGTTGACGAATCTCGCGTGCCAGTGCCCAGATCACGATTTGTGGCACCACACCTTCGGCACGCAAGCCCTGCAGGATACGCACACTGTGCGCACCCTCGCCGGCCAGGGCAGCATCGACCAGTCCATAGACATCATAGCGGGCATTGTCTCCCACCAGTGACATGATCGCCCCGGCATCAACCACACCGTCTGCCTGCAACAGTGTCAACTTGTCAATCTCCTGCATGCAGGCCAGCAGGTTGCCCTCCACCCGGTCTGTCAGCAGGGCAACGGCTTCGGCTGTCGGTTTCAGTCCACGTTTCCGCATGCGTTGCTGCACCCAGGCCTTGAATTCTCTGCCACTCAGTGGCCACACGAACAGCACCACGCCGACCTTGTCGAGCGCCTGCACCCACTTGCTCTTGCGTGCCGCGGCCTCCAGCTTACCAGCCGTTATCAACAACAGGGTATCCTCTGGAAGTTGCTCGCTCCAGGCACGCAAGGCCTTGCTGCCGGCATCACCGGGTTTACCCGTCGGCATGCGCAGTTCGACAATGCGACGTTGCGAAAACAGTGACATATTGGCTGAACCTGCCAGCAGACTGTCCCAGTCAAACCCGGGTTGCAGGGTCAATACTTCGCGTTCATCATAACCCTGCGCACGCGCCGCAGCACGCACTGCATCGGCCGCCTCCATGACGCGCAACGGCTCGTCACCACTGATGAAATAGACCGGCGCCAGTTGCCTGGCAAGGTGCGCGTCAATCTGTTCGGGGGTTAACTGCATGTGCTGCCGTATGCTAGCGTGCCGCTGTCGCAATCCTCAGCATGGCCATGTTCACAAGATTCTTCTGCAAGATACTGCGCACCGCATCCTTCTCGCGCTCACTGCCGAGCACATCGGTACTTTTATACAAATAGGCACGATTCATACTGACCGTTTGCGGCTCAACGACAGGCATATTTTCCGCTGTCGCCACAGAGAATTGAATAGTCTGCCTGAGTGAATATTCCAGCACCTTGCCGGACGTATTGACCGACAGTACATCACGCTCCTTTTCATTCTCCAGGATATGTAATACCGCCGTGGCATCCTCGAGCCGCTCTGTCACGCTTGCGCCACGCAGCCGCAGGGCCTCGGTAAAATCATCCACCAGCGTACTAAAGGGGCTGCTGCTCTGAATATAGGTCACTGACATTTCCGGCGGCAGGGCTTCGCTACCACGCAGGTGAAAGCCACAACCGGACAATCCCGCCGCAACAAACACAAGCAGCAGACACATGACCCGTCGAGGATCCCGTATTGCGTATAATTTCATTAGCCAACTCACTAGATCACCACGTTCACAAGCTTGCCGGGCACAATAATAATTTTTCGCACCGGCTTGTCGGCGATGTGCCTGACCACGTTCTCTTCAATACTGGCCGCTGCCTCTATTTCTTCCTTCTGCGCATCCACCGCTACACTGATCTTGCCGCGCACCTTGCCGTTGACCTGCACCATCAGCTGTATGGATTCCTGTACCAGCGCCGATTGATCCACGACCGGCCAGCGACAATCAATGACTGCCTGCTGATGTCCGAGTGCTGCCCACAGGGTGTGGGTGATGTGCGGCACAATCGGAGACAACATCAGCACCACTGCTTCCAGTGCCTCCTGCATCACCGCCCGCCCCTGTGCAGAGTTATCCTCAAACCGGCTTATCTCGTTGAGCAGTTCCATGTTGGCGGCGATCGCCGTATTAAAGGTATTACGACGCCCGATGTCATCACTAACCTTGGCAAGCGCAGCATGCACGCAGTGTCGCAGGGCTTTCTGGCTGTCATCCAGCCCGCCTTTCTCCAGCGGGGCTGCCGGCCCGGCATTGATATGCCTGTGTGCCAGCTTCCACAATCGCTTCAGAAATCGGTGCGCACCTTCCACCCCCGAATCCACCCACTCCAGCGACTGTTCAGGTGGCGCGGCAAACATGGTAAACAGGCGTACCGTATCGGCACCGTAGCGATTAATCAGTCCCTGCGGGTCAACCGTGTTGCCCTTGGACTTCGACATCTTGGTACCGTCTTTCAACACCATGCCTTGCGTCAGCAAACTGGTAAAGGGCTCATCGGCTGTCAGCAAGCCTTCATCGCGCATCAGCTTGTTGAAAAAACGCGCATACAGCAGATGCAACACGGCATGCTCAATTCCGCCGACATACTGATCAACCGGCAACCAGTAGGCGGCACGCTCATCCAGCATGGCATCGTCCCTGTCGGCGCAGGCATAGCGCGCAAAATACCAGGAAGATTCAAAAAACGTATCAAAGGTATCGGTTTCCCGTTCCGCACTGCCACCACATTCAGGACAGGTGGTGTTAATAAACGCGGCCATCTTCTTCAATGGCGAACCGGTTGCATCAACGGTCACATCGGTTGGCAACAGCACCGGCAAATCTGTCTCCGGCACCGGCACCGCACCACAGGCGGAACAGTTAATCACCGGTATCGGACAGCCCCAGTAACGCTGCCGTGAAACACCCCAGTCACGCAGCCGGTAATTGACCTGGCGCACACCCTTGCCGGCCTGCTCCAGCCAGTCACCGATGGCATCGAACGCCTGCCCGGAGCTCAAGCCGCTGAACTCACCGGAATCCTGCAGCTGGCCTTTTTCAGTGAAGGCGCAGGTATTGAGATCAACGGCCTGCCCGTCATCAAGCGGGTGAATCACCTGCTTGATGGCAAGCCCGTTTGCCTGCGCAAATTCAAAATCACGCTGGTCGTGTGCCGGCACCGACATGACCGCACCGGATCCGTACTCCATCAGCACAAAGTTGGCAGCCCACACGGGTACCGCTTCACCGCTAACCGGATGCAGCGCCTGCAAACCGGTATCGACACCCTTTTTTTCCTGGGTCGCAAGATCCGCTTCTGCCAGCCGCGTATTGCGACACGCTTCGATAAATGCCAGCAACGCCGGGTTGTCGGCGGCCGCCTCGACGGCCAGCGGATGTTCCGGTGCAACCGCAACATAGGTCACGCCCATCAGCGTGTCCGGTCGCGTGGTGTAAACAAGCAATTTGTCTTCACGCCCGGCAATGCCAAACTGCATCTCGATGCCTTCAGAACGACCGATCCAGTTACGCTGCATGGTACGTACCTGTTCCGGCCAGCCGGACAACTGCTCAAGATCATCCAGCAACTGTTCCGCGTAGTCGGTGATCTTAAGAAACCATTGCGGAATTTCACGGCGCTCTACCTGCGCCCCGGAGCGCCAGCCACGCCCGTCGATCACCTGCTCATTGGCAAGCACAGTGTTATCGACCGGGTCCCAGTTGACCATGGCGGTCTTTTTATAAACAACACCCTTCTTCAGCAGGCGGGTAAAGAACCACTGCTCCCAGCGGTAATACTCCGGATCGCAGGTGGCCACTTCACGTTCCCAGTCATAGCCAAAGCCCAGCCGCTTGAGCTGATCGCGCATGTAATCGATATTTTCATGGGTCCACTGTGCCGGCGGTACCTTGTTCTGAATGGCAGCATTCTCTGCCGGCAGGCCGAAAGCATCCCAGCCCATCGGCTGCAGCACATTCTTGCCCAGCATGCGCTGGTAGCGGCTGATGACATCACCAATGGTGTAGTTACGCACGTGCCCCATGTGCAGGCGCCCGCTGGGATACGGGAACATGGACAGGCAGTAGTACTTTTCCCGGTCCGGATCCTCGGTTACGCGAAAGCTCTGTTGTTCGTCCCAGTAGTGCCGCGCGTCGGCCTCGATCGTGTCAGGTGTGTAGATTTCGTCCATTGTTCCGCTGCGGTCACAAAATTGAAGGCGGAAGAATACCTTAGCCGTGATACCCCCCACAACAAACGATTTTCTCTCCGCTTTAGCCTGATACCTTTAGAAAAACACATAAGCCATTGTTACCAATGGCAATAGAAGCGCAGGCACTGATGGTGCTGACCGCACCGAAGCGTAATCACATGCAGGGCTGCAATTTTCCTGGCACAACGAAAATTTTATTGCTCGCCTGAATCACCCGAATGCGGCCTGTTCGTTTGCGAATATGGATGTAGACTAATACATATACACTCAGGGGAGTTACTGAACATGAGCGAAAAAGACGACACATCCACTCACGAAAAACTGCTGGCCGCCTATGATGACATGATGATGCGTGTAAAAACCGCCATCGAAGAGGCTGAGGAAAGCACCCTGCCGGTGCTGCAGCAGTTTATCCACAATGCCCGCGATACCGCCGTGGAGCTGGAAGAGCTCACCCGCGAGGAATCGGAAAAAATTGCCTACTACCTGCAGCGCGATCTGCAGGACGCCGGCAAGCATCTTGCCGAAACCGGCCATGAACTGGGGGACTGGTTACGCTTTGATATCCACCAGATCGAGGAACGACTGCTGTCCATACTGTCCCGTGTTGCGGACCATACCAGCCTGGAACTGCAGCAGTTCAAACAGGACATCGAGGAAGGTCCGGCATGGAACAGCGGCGAGATCACCGGTCCCGGGACACTGGTTTGCGACAGTTGCGATGCCGTCATGCGCTTTCATGCCACCGGGCATATTCCAGCCTGCCCCGAATGTGGCCATACCGTGTTTCATCGCAAGACGGTGAAGGACGAACTCTAGCAGCGCGTAGCAGGCGCGATTGCAACAGACGTCCCCGGTCCGCGCCTACAGGTGAATCTACAGGTGCAGGACTGCACCCTGCATGCAATTGTTCCGGGTGCATCTATTCGTGCAGGAGAAAATCTCTTGCACGACGGCCATTGCTACCCTTCTATCGCAGACAAGCGGCTCCTACAGGTGAATCTATAGTGGCAGGAGTGCACCCTGCATGTAATTGTTCCGGGTGCATCTATTGATGTAGGAGCGGACCGTGTCCGCGATCGCCTTTTGCCCGCCGACACCCCCGCCAGCTCAACAGCAAACAGGCAACAGTGAAAATCACTACCGGCGTATTGCCCAGCAGCACGTACGGTGTTGCCCCCTGCATGGGCACGACAGCACTCCTTATCACAGCTATCTCGAATTGCGGACTTTGTTCGATGATTTGACCTTGGTGGTCTATCACCGCCGAGATGCCGGTATTGGTTGCACGCAACATGGGCCGCCCGGTTTCCTTGGCACGCAGCCGTGCCATTTCCAGGTGCTGATGTGGCGCCAGTGAATCACCGAACCAGGCATCATTACTGATATTAACCAGCATCGCCGCTTCCGGCAGATCCCTGATTATTTGCTCACCAAAAACAACCTCGTAACAGATGGAACTGGACACCGGGTATCCGGCGGCCTGCAACAGGGGCTGGGATTGACCACCACTGGAAAAGTCGGCATTTGGCACCGCCAGTGCATCAAGGGTATTACCAATCAGCCAGCGCAGTGGCAGGTATTCACCGTAGGGCACCAGGTGCTGCTTGTAGTAGAAAGCCTGCTCGCCACCGAGCGAAATAATCGCATTGAAATATTCCCAGTTTTCCTTCTCCAGTACCGGCACACCGGTCAACAGGGACATGCTGTTTTTTCCCAGCTCGGTTTCCAGGTAGGCAATAAAATTATCCTCTACCTGGTCATAAAACGCCGGGATCGCGGTTTCCGGCCACACCACCAGGTCGACATCTGGCTGGTTAAAGGTGAGTTCCGAATAGCGGGTAAAGGTGCTGAGTAAATTCTCGGGAGCCCACTTGTCATCCTGGCTGATGTTGCCCTGCACCAGTGCCACCTGTAATGCATCACCGCGCGGCTCGGTCCACTGAACGTTGTTAAGCAGTTGTCCCCCGCCCCACAGCAGCAACAGCAATGCCAGGCTGCGCAGTCTGTACCAGTCCCTGGCAATTGCCACCAGTAACGCCGCCGACAGCGCCACTGTAAGACCCGTGCCAAACACACCCAGCACCGGTGCATAACCACCCAGTGGCCCGTCAATCTGGCTGGTGCCCATCGTCAACCAGGGAAATCCGCTGAACACCCAGCCACGCAGCCACTCGGAAACAACCCAGCCAGCCGGCACGGCGATGGCCAGTGGCGCAAACGTCAGTGAACGGAAATAACGCAGCAGGAAATAACCCAGCAAGGCGGGATACAAACTCAAAAAGGCGATCAAACCCAGCGTGATAAGCGTTGCTACCGGCGCTGCAACATGCCCATAGACCTTGATGCTGATAAACACCCAGGAAATGCCTGCACCAAAAAAGCTTGCGCCAAACAAAAAACCATGCCGAAACGCCAGTGCGGGTGTATCCAGCAACCATTGATTAAACAGTAGTGCCAGTGACAAAACAGCGACCGGAAACCAGCCAAACGGAGCAAATGCAGTGACCGCAGACGCACCGGCAAACAACATCAGCAAGGCGCTGTAACGGTCAGTCAGACGGCTCACAAAGCGTTATCTGTCTGGTCATCCTGGTCTTCAACCGGTCTTGGTAACAACGTCAGCTGCAACATGTGGACACGACGGCTGTCTGCACGCAATACCTTGAACAACAGGTTGCCAATTACTGCACGCTCGCCGCGTTTGGGCAGATGCCCGATCTCATGTACCACCAGGCCACCAATAGTGTCGAACTCGTCATCCGAAAGCGCCATACCGAAGTATTCATTAAAGTCTTCTACCGGGGTCAGTGCCTTGATGGTGTAATGCATTTCGCTGTGTTTGCGAATGGTGTCTTCTTCTTCCACATCATGCTCGTCTTCGATCTCGCCGACAATCTGTTCAAGCACGTCTTCAATCGTCACCATGCCGGCTACACCACCATACTCATCCACCACGATGGCCATGTGATTGCGGCTTGAGCGGAACTCTTTCAGCAACACGTTAAGCCGCTTGCTTTCCGGCACAAAAATAGCCGGGCGCAGGATATCGCGCACGTTCAGCTGTCCGTCATTGCGCTTAAAGGCATACAGCAGCAGGTCTTTCGCCAGCAGGATACCAATCACCTCATCCCGGCTGTCGCCGATCACCGGGAAACGCGAGTGCCCGGACTCTACGATGGTACGGATCAGGACGTCCCGGCTGGTATCACGCTCCAGCATCACCACCTGGGTTCGCGGAATCATGATATCGCGCACCTGCATGTCATCGACCTGCAGAACGCCTTCAATCATGGCAAGCGCATCAGCGTCGAACAGGCCGTTCGCCTGCGCGTCATGCAGCGAGGCGTGGAGCCGTTCGTTATCGGCAGGCGCCCGCGACAGCCACTTGAAAAATCCGGAATACAGGGATGGCCGCACAGCGCCAGGGGGAGGTTGTTCTTTATTCATTTAGTTCAACAGGTTACAGGAGTTTTATAATAACATTATAACTATAGGTCAGCGCCCAGCTTACGGAGAGCCGACACGCGTTTCAAGCACTATAGGGGTTCTGGTAGCCAAGACCGGCGAGCAGCTCGGTCTCGATGGTTTCCATCCGTACAGCATTATTTTGCTGCTTGTGGTCATAACCCAGCAGATGCAGCACACCATGAATCACCAGATGCGCCCAGTGCGCCTCCAGCGACTTGTTCTGGGCGACCGCCTCGCGGGCAACCACCGGCGCACAAATCACCACGTCACCGAGCAAACCTGTCTCGACGCCCGCGATGGCTTCATACGGAAAAGACAACACGTTGGTAGGGCCATCCTTGCCACGGTACTGCATGTTGAGCGCGGTAATCTCCGCCTCGTCAACAATACGTATGGTCAGCTCGGCGGCAGCCTGCCCGGCTGGCAGCGCCTGCAGGACCCATTGACGAATGGAGGCAACACCCGGGATACCGTCGGCTGAAACCGCGTATTGCACGTCGACCGTTAATTCTACGTCTCTCATTTATCCACCTTGCGTTCATACGTTTCGTAAGCAGAAATAATACGTTGTACCAACGGGTGCCGCACCACATCTGCCGAAGAAAAAAAGGCAAACCCGATATCATCATGATCCTTCAGCACGTCGGTTGCCTGGCGCAACCCGGACTCGACATGTTTGGGCAGATCAATCTGGGTGATATCACCGGTCACCACGGCCGTTGAACCAAAACCTATGCGCGTCAGAAACATCTTCATCTGTTCGACAGTCGTATTCTGCGCCTCATCAAGAATGATAAAGGCATCATTAAGGCTGCGACCGCGCATGAAAGCCAGCGGCGCTATTTCGATTACATTGCGTTCGATCAGCTTTGCAACCCGGTCGATGCCAAGCATTTCATAGAGTGCGTCGTACAGGGGTCGCAGATAGGGATCAACTTTCTGTGTCATGTCACCCGGCAGAAAACCAAGCCGTTCCCCTGCTTCCACGGCAGGCCGCACCAGCACCAGCCGACTAACCGTCTCCTGCTCCAGCGCCTGTACAGCACAGGCAACGGCCAGATAGGTCTTGCCGGTGCCGGCCGGACCAATGCCAAAATTCAGGTCGTAATCGAGAATGTTACTGAGATAGCGTTTCTGATGTTCACCACGCGGCGTAATGGCGCCGCCGGGTGTTTTGATCACGACGAAGTCGCTGTTACTCTTTTTGCTGCTGTTGCCCGACTGGTGGTCGGCGCCTGCCTCCTGTAAATGCAGGTGAATCTTTTCCGGCGTCAGCGAGCCGTTTGCCGTCTCCTGGTAAAGACTCTGCAGAATCTGGCTGGCACGTTTCACCACGTCTGCTGTACCGATAATACGAAACTGGTTGCCACGACTGTTGATCTCGACGCCCAGACGCTGTTCCAGCTGCTGCAAATGCGTGTCAAACTGGCCACACAGGTCAGCCAGCCGTTCGTTCTCGGCCGGCTCAAGTGAAATATCGACAGACTCGAGCTGACTGCTCAAGAGGCCTTCAGCTGCCCTGATGCATCAACAATCTCACCACGAAGTGAGTTCGGCAGTGCCTCGGTAATGCGCACATCAACAAACTCCCCGATCAGCCCGGGAGCAGCGTCGAAATTCACTACCCGATTGTTTTCAGTGCGACCACTCAGCTGGTCAGCACGCTTGCGTGAAACCTTTTCCACCAGTACGCACTCAACATTACCCACCATGGCATTACTGATGGCCGCGGCCATCTCACTGATACGCGATTGCAGCCGCGCCAGTCGTACCTTCTTGTCCGACAGTGAAACATCGTCCGGTAAAGCGGCCGCCGGTGTACCGGGACGCTGGCTGTAGATAAAACTGAAAGAATGATCAAAGCCGATGTCTTCAATCAACGCCATGGTGTGCTCGAAATCCGTTTCCGTCTCACCCGGAAAACCGATAATAAAGTCTGAAGACATGCTGATAGCGGGGCGTGCTTCACGCAGACGCCGGATAACAGATTTGTATTCCAGCACCGTATGATTGCGCTTCATCATGGCAAGTACCCGGTCAGAACCCGACTGTACCGGCAAGTGCAGGTGCGACACCAGTTCAGGTACCTCTGCATAGGCCTGAATCAGGCTGTCATTCATTTCCACCGGGTGTGAAGTGGTGTAGCGAATACGATCAATACCCTCAATGGCGGCAACGAAATGAATCAACAGCGCCAGATCTGCAGTTTCGCCATCATCCATTAAACCGCGATAGGCATTCACATTCTGTCCCAGCAGGTTCACTTCACGCACACCCTGCCTGGCCAGCGCAGCCACCTCTGCCAGGATATCGTCAAAAGGTCGACTGATTTCCTCACCCCGGGTATAGGGCACCACGCAAAAACTGCAATACTTGCTGCAACCTTCCATGATGGAAACAAAGGCAGTCGGACCGTCCGCTCGTGGCGCCGGCATACAATCAAACTTTTCAATCTCGGGAAAACTGATATCAATTACGGGCAAACGTGCACGCCGCGTTTCCTTAAGCATCTCCGGCAGACGGTGCAGGGTCTGCGGACCAAACACGATATCAACATAGGGCGCGCGTTCACGAATCGCCTCGCCTTCCTGGCTCGCAACACAGCCGCCGACGCCAATAACAAGGTGTGGCCGCTGGTCTTTCATTTCCTTCCAGCGTCCCAGTTCGGAAAAGACTTTCTCCTGCGCCTTCTCGCGAATCGAGCAGGTATTCAGCAACAACACATCTGCCTGTGCCGGGTCCTGCGTCAGTTCCAGTTGATCAG
>Ga0316191_10000366_pt1 | contig 29010 bp, 25 predicted proteins | sample Eddworburr2cm_MG_FD_204928 | JGI IMG/M metagenome (GOLD analysis project Ga0316191, IMG submission 204928) | Coastal sediment microbial communities from Maine, United States - Eddy worm burrow 2 cm | ecosystem: Environmental > Aquatic > Marine > Coastal > Sediment | place: USA: Maine... | reverse complement strand
GAAATGAACATTGCCATCATCAGGCTTGATCCGAATGACCTGCTGATAATACTCGATGGCTTTGTCGGGGAGCCCAAGTTTTCTGTGCATCTGTCCCAGGTTATAGTAGGCGAACACGTTATCGGGGTCGATTCGGACGACCTGTTTGAAGGCATCGATGGCCTCTTTGTACAGCTCCAGCTTACCGTAACTGATGCCGAGGTTGTAGTAGGCATTTTCATCATCGGGATTAATCCGGATGGCCTGTTTGTATGAATCTACCGCTTTTTGCTGAAGGTTCAGTTTGCTGTAGCTGAAACCCAACAAGTAGTAGACATCCGCATAATCGGAAGCGATCCGGATGGTCTGTTTGTATGCATCAACCGCCTCTTGGTGAAGGCCGAGTTTACCGTAACTGATACCCAGATTGTAGTGGGCGTCTTTATGATCCGCATCAAGCCGAATAGCCTGCTTGAATGCATCAACCGCCTCTTTGTGAAGTTCGAGTTTACCATAACTGATACCCAAGTTGTAATGGGCATTTTTATGATCAGGAGCGATCCGGAGCGCCTGCTGGTAAGCTTCCACGGCTTCTTTATGAAAGTCGAGGTATAGGTAGGTGTTACCCAGGTTGTAGTAGGCGTCTGCAGAATTCGGATTCAGGCGGATGGCCAGTTGGTAGACTTCTAGCGCTTCTTGATGAAGATCAAGTATACGGTAACTGGTCCCCAAGTTGTAGTAGGCCTCTGTGTATTCGGGGTCCAACCGGGTAGTCTGCCGGTAGGCATCCACAGCTTTACGGTAAAAGCCAAGCTCATCGTAGCTGATGCCCAGCAAGTAGTGAGCATCGGTATAATTGGGATTTATCCGGATAGCCTGCTGGTAGGCCTCCGCGGCTTCTCCATGAAGACCGAGTTTACTGTAGCTGAAGCCCAGATTGTAGTAGGTGCTTGCATCGTCGGGTTTAACCCGGAGGGCTTGCCTGTATGCTGCCAGGGCTTCTTTGTAAAGACCCAGTTCAACGTAGCTGAGACCCAGATTGTAGTAAGTGTTTGCATCGTCGGGCTTAATCCGGATGGCTTGTTCATAGGCCTTAACGGCGTCTCGTTGAAGTCCAAGTTTACTATAGCTGATGCCTAGATTGTTGTACGCGTCGGCAGCATCTGAATCAAGGCGGATGACCTCTTTATAGGCCGCGATGGCGTCTTGCTGAAGGTCAAGCTCACCGTAGCTGAGACCAAGGTTGTAATGGGCATTCCCATCGCCGGGCTTAATCCGGATGGCCTGTTTATAGGCTGCGATGGCTTCCTTGTGGAGCCCGACTTTGCTCAAGTTAATTCCCAGGTTGTAATGGGCATCCGCGTTATCCGGCTCAAGCCGCACGGACTGTTTGTAGGACTCTATGGCTTCTTTGTGAAGACCGAGTTTACTGTAGCCATATCCCAGGTTATAATAGGCACCCACATAGCCGGGATCCATCCGAAGGACTTGTTTGTAGGCTGCTATGGCCTGTTCGTGTTCCTTCCTTTTTTGATTGTCGATACCCAATCGCACCAATTCGTCAGGATTCCCTGACGAGGGTGTTGAAGGTTTTTTTAATGAAATGCCTAAATTTACCTCCGCCTGCGGTTCCATCGTTATCCATATATTTCTCGTTTCATAGCCATCGGCCGAGACCTCGATTTGATAAGGTCCGGGCCTAAGCAACATACCTTGATTGAATTTAGGTTTGATATTGAGTATCCGAATTCTCGCCCCTTCAGGTGCGGTCCGGATAAACAGTCGGCCGTCTGCAGAAGTTTGCGCCGGTGCAATTGAACGGCCGATCGGCACGATCAACAATAAACACATCAGGCCTATTTTCAGCTTTATACTCACAGGGTCCGCCTTTTATGAGGTTTCTGTCCATCCGCAAATGAAGATATGGAGACAACTAAGCGCTTGCCTTTTGATCTTTTTTGAGCTGCTCCAAAATCGGGTTCATGATTTTTTCGATTCTGATCTTCGTATTCCGGTAATTGAACCGCTCGGCATCCGATAGCGGCTGCTTGGGCGGTCCCATTTTAAACCCTCTCAATTCCATGGCATATTTAAACCCCAGTGGAAAGGGCAGCGAAAACATGGTCCGCAGAATGAGCAGGATCGATTCCTGGAGTTGTTTCGCCTCCGCATAATTTTGATTTTTCCAGGCGTTATAAAGGTCCACCATAATTTCCGGAAAGATTCCGGCGGTCGCCGTCACGCAGCCTTTCCCGCCGACCATCAGGCAGGGGAAGAGAGTTTCTTCCCGTCCGGTCAGAACATTGATATCTTCACCGGCAATTTTGATTTTATCGATAAAATGGATAAAATCCACCATGCTGCCACTGCTGTCTTTCATGCCGACGACGTTTTCATGCCGGGCAAGACGTTTGACCACATCATAAGAGATAGGCTGCGTAAACAGTGGAATATTATAGAGAATATTCGGTATATCGACGGCATCGGCAATGGACTCAAAATAGGTTTCAATATTTTCCTGGGATAATTGATAATAATAGGGCGGCGCAACAACGACCCCGTCACAGCCGATCTCTTTGGCTTTTTGAGCCAGGAAAATGGATTCGGCCGGAAGGCTGCTCCCAACCCCCGGTGTAATCTTAACACGGCCTTTATTTTGATCGACCATAACTTCCATCATCCGCACCTTTTCCTCCCGACTCATGTGAATGAACTCTCCTGCCGAGCTTATGGGAAACAGGCCGTCGACCCCTCCTTCGATCTGAAAATCAATGATTCTTCGTAATTCACCCTCATTTATCGCGCCGTCCTCATCAAATGGTGTCAGCATCGCTACGTAGACGCCCTCGGGTTTAAACATAATTTACCTCCAGTGATTGATTTCAGGTTCAGGGTTCAAGCCTGCCCTGGTGCGACAGGATTTGTCTATGAACTTACTTTCACATTTAGTGGAATTGGGTTTCCATTACCACATTTTGCCCTGCCAGGTCTGGGCCAGGGGTTCAAAGGTTATGAAATGCTGCTTTTCGTAATTTTATACGCCATTTTTTGGATAGGCCCCTTTCACCCATGGGAGAAAAATGGAATTGAACCCGATTGATGCGTAATAATACTGATAGAGGCCAGTTAATGCACTTTAACCGGGAATCTTTAACACTAATTACCCATAACAAATAACAAATAGCATCTAACTGCAACACTAGCTCTTACTTGGCATCGATTCCCAACTCTTTCAGCTTTTCCTCGCCGGGCACACCATCTTCATCCCAGCCGCGGACCATATAATATTCATCCATCAATTGATCGAGCCTGACCACCCGGCCGCGGTTGGGTCCATCTTCGAGCGGCTCGCTGAAAAAGCGATTGGGCAAGGTATCCAGATCCCTGGTAAGGCCCTCACGAATATTGAAAAGCCTTACCAAATTGTTAACCCTTTCTCCGACTTTCATGACCTCCTCGGAGGATGAATATACGTCAAGTCCGGTGACGGCATGCAGAAAGGGTGTGATCTGTTTTAAGTTTACCGCAAAGGTGGCAAACAGGCACATACCACTGCAATTTATCATGCCGAATAAATCCTGCTGGGTTTTGACCAGTTCGGCTTTGAATTCCAGGGAAACCAGATCCATGCGGCCCTCGGTCGCCAAAAGTTCATCACCGATGGGCCAGGAACGTAAATGACACCCTCCCCGGTCACTGGTGGCATACGCCAGTGCCATTCCAGTAGAGCCTCGCGGATCATAAGCGGGCAGCTCAAGCCCTTTGACATGCATGGCAAATTCGTGAGCCCCCTCGATTTGTTGGGCCAGCTTTTTTACGCCCTGACCCCATCGCTTTCCGGGTCCTTCACCCTTACCGATATGGTGGATTGCGTTGATAATGGATTCATCGTTGCCGAAGCTCATTGGGAATCCGATATCGGATTCTTTCAACAAACCCTTCTCGACACACTCCATCAAAAACCCGATGACGTTGCCGGCGCTGATTCCGTCCAGGCCGTAATAATCACACAGATATTCCGCCTGGATGATGGCGCCCACATCCACATTTTCACAGTTGGCCCCAAAGGACCAGACATTTTCGTATTCAGGACCTTCGGTGAAACTGCCCTTGTACTTGCCTTCCTTCACCTCGGCGATCTTACTGCAATAAATCGGACATCCGAAACAGGCTTTGTTTCTGACATAGTATTCTTCAACAACGTCCTCGTTGACCCGGTCGGCTCCTGCGAATTTGCCCTTTTGAAAGTTTCTTACCGGGTGAATGCCGACCTCATCCATCAACGATAAAATGACATTGGTCCCGTACTTTTGCCGTCCGCCGCCGGTATCCGGGTTGTTGGCAAGTTCATTAAAGGCTTCGCGGCAGGTTTTCATGAAACCGTCCGGATTGAATATGGGGATATTGCCGCTGCCTCGGACGGCAATCGCTTTCAGATTCTTGGAGCCCATCACGGCACCGGCACCGCCTCGTCCCAGGGCCCGATATTCGGAAATAATTCCGGCGATGAGCGCACCATTTTCCCCGGCTTGCCCGATACAGGCTACCTTAAAGTCCTTGCCGAAGGTCGCCTTAATCTGCCGATGAGTTGTGATGGTGTCTGTTCCCCAGAGGTCGGCGGCGGGCCTCAACTCGAATTTATCATCGTCGATCACAAGCATTAGCGGGGCTTTGGCTTTGCCCCTGACGATGATCATATCATAACCGGCAAACTTCAATTCCGGTCCAAAATACCCGCCGCAGTTGGAATCCAGCCACAAACCGGTCGCCGGGCTTTTCGTACAAACTTCAAAGCGTCCGCTGGAAGGGGCCAGGGTGCCGGTGAGCGGTCCGGTGGCAAAAACCAGGATATTGTCGGCAGAAAGCGGTTCGCACTGTGGCGGCAATTGGTCATAAAGTATTTTTACGCCAAACCCCTTCCCCCCCATGTAATCATTTGCCAGGCAAGGATCCAATTCAGTTTCCGATAAAATTGCTGAGGTAAGATCCACATCCAATATTCTTCCAGTATATCCGTACCAGGTTTTCATGGCTATCTACTCTTTTTTTTGAACGGCTTTGGTGGGACACCATTGTACACATCGATACTGGCCTTCGCAGGTGTCACAAATCAAGGGGAATCCGGTCCGTTTATCTAAGTGGATTCCCTGCACCGGGCAAGCATCGACGCATACCGCGCAGCCATCACATTGGTCCTGATCCAGCTGAATCCAGTTTTCCCAGGTCAAGGCCCCGTGGGGGCAGGCCGCGACACACTCATGATCCTTGCAGGCCAGACACACTCTGATGACCGGTGTTTTCGGCCAATCCGCTTCGATTTTGATGCGGGCGCGCTTGGTGGTATTTTCGCCAAAGTGGGTCCACGAGCAGATTGCCATGCAGATTTCACATTCAGTGCAAAGCGAGCGTTTTAATTTTAGCATGTTAATTTCCTCGGTAAGCGATATTGGGCAGCCACATGGCAATATCAGGAAAAAAGGTGATCATGGCCAACACCACCAGCAACGGCACGATAAAGGGGGCCGTCGCAATCACACATTGTTCAAATTTGACGCCGGATACTTTTGACAGTACATAGAGCACCATTCCCACAGGCGGCGTCAGCAGTCCAAGCATCAGATTTAAAATTACGATGATGCCCAAATGGACCGGATCGATGCCCACTTTTTCCGCAATCGGCAGCAGTACGGGGACCAGAATAGTGATGGCCGCGATGGTTTCCATGAAGCAGCCGATCAACAAAACAACCATCATGATGATGATTAGAATAACGGTTTTATTTTGTGAAAACCCCAGTAGGGCGTCACCCAAAATAACCGCAACCTGCTGATCGATCAGGATCCAGGCAAAGATGGTGGCACTGGCGACGATCATTAAAATTGCGGCCGACGTTTCGATGGTGTCCATGGAAACGCGCAAAATGTGACGCCAGGTCAAAGAGCGATAGACAAACAGACCGAGAATCAGTGCATAAACCACCGCAGCGATAGCTGATTCGGTCGGCGTAAAGATCCCGGAAAGAATGCCGCCGATAATAATGGTAGGGGTTTGCAGCGGAAGAAAGGCCTGTTTGAATGAGACCCACAAGCGGTTGAGGCTGAAACGAGTATCCCGCGGATACTTTCGTTTGCGGGCATACAGGGTGACCATGATCATCAGGGCGACTCCCATCAAAAGGCCCGGGATAAAGCCGGCGGCAAACAATTCACCGATGGAAGCCGATGCCATGACACCATAAATAACCAGGGGTAAGGAGGGCGGTATAATTGGACCAATCGTAGAAGAAGCGGCCGTGATACCCACTGAAAAATCATCATCATAGCCTGCATCTCGCATTGCTTTTATTTCGATAGTTCCAAGGCCACCGGCATCGGCAACCGCCGCCCCGGACATCCCGGCAAAAATAATTGAAGCACCAATATTGACATGTCCCAAGCCGCCATGCATCCAACCGACAAGCGCTTTGGCGAAACCAAAAATTCGTGTTGTTATACCGGCAGAATTCATCAGGTGTCCGGCAAGGATAAAAAAGGGTACGGCGATCAATGGGAAGCTATCAACCCCACTGACCATGCGGTGGAGGACAACAACACTTGGGGTGCCCTCCATCAATATAAATATAAGGGATCCGACACCCAGTGCCACCGTTACCGGAGAGCCGATAACCAGTAGAACAAAAACAGTTATCAGTAGTATCGCAAGTTCCATTTATCTGTTGCCCTTACCCTACCGCTGCAACTGGGGTTTACTGTGATCGGACAATAGTTTCTTCAAGTTCATGAGTAACATCTTCGCCTCTCTTCCGAAACAGCGATATAAACTCCCAGAGAGCTACCAATGCCATGGCAAAACAGCTTGCAGCCACAATCCAGTAAATTATCCCTTTTGGAAGATCAATAGAGGTCATACTCTGGTGATGCGTTCGTCTGGCCAGCTCGATGCTCAGTACCCCGGCATAGGTAAAAAAAGCCGTATTAATGAAAGAAACGATAATGACAATCCATTTCACAACGGGAGGCGGCAGAAATCGGTAAAAAAACTCCAGGTAAATATGGGATCGTTTGCGTATACAGGTAACGGACCCGACAAAACCGAGTAAGATGAGCAGATAGCGGGCGATTTCCTCGGTCCATGATAGGGAACTATTTAAGACATATCTGCTAAAAAACTGGATAAAGACAATAATCAAAAGTGTCCAAAAAACGATAAATACCGGCCCATCTATCCATTTGATATCAGAAATGTCATCGAGTACTTCGAATTCCTGTCTGTCTTCGTTCATAATTATACATCGATTTAATTACATTGCATCAGGTATTGCTTGCAGACGCTCGTAAATATCAGGCGTCCAGGGCATGTCTTTGGTTAACAGATGCGGTTTGACCATGTCCATGAAAGGCTTGCGATCGACTTCGTTCACTTTTATTCCCTGATCTTTAAACCAGGATACCAGATCTTTTTCAGCCTGAACGATCTGTTTGGATGCCCAATCTGAAGAATTTTTCAGGGCTTCAATCAGAATCTTTTGATCGGCCGGTTCCATTTTCTTCAGGGTTGAACTTGAAACAACAGTGATCAGCGAGTTCGTAATATGTGCCGTCAAGTTGATATTTGACTGAACTTCATAGAACTTTTTGAACTGGATGGTCGGCAGCGGATTTTCCTGTGCATCAACAACTTTTTGCTGCAACGCCAGATATACTTCGGAAAAAGCCATCGGGGTCGGATTTGCCCCCACTGCTTTCGGAAAAAGCACATAAGACGGGGCGTTAGGTACACGAATCTTAAGATCTTTCATATCCTCCGGGGTTAAGATCGGCTTGTTGGCCGTTACCTGGCGTGCACCATAATAGGTAAGAGAAACAACCGTAGCGCCACCGGTTGCCTTTTTATAACCTTCGCTCAACTCTGCAAACAAATCACTTTCAGTGTACGCTTTCCAGTGAGGATAACCCCTCAAGGTAAATGGATAGTCAGAGATACCGATGGGTCCAAAAGATCGGGAAGCAAACCCACAGCCAGTATAGATGATGTCAATTGTTCCTAAGGATATCCCTTCGTTGATCGCTTGCTCCTTACCAAGAGAACTGGCCGGAAATACCTTAATGGCATAGCGTCCGTTTGTTTTCTCTTCAACCTCTTTGGCCGCCATGAGTGCTGCTTCGTGGTATGGCGTTTTGACCTCGTAAACATGGGCGAAGCGCAGCTCCTTTGCCGCAAAGGTAGGTGATGCAACCCAAACAATTGAAATTGCAACCAGACTGACCATGCCGAGCATGGCGATTCGTTTTAGTTTGTAGCTCATAATCGCTCTCCTTATTGAAAGAAATTAAGTATCGGGGTTAACAACCGAATTGTTGTTACCACAACCTAGTGGGTCGGTAACATACATCCATAAAAAATGCAATATTTGACATTTTTAATTCTTTCGATTAGATAGTTGTAAGCTCCAGTTTAAACTCGAGAAAAAAAATATCGGGAATCCGGAAAAGCGTCATGAACAAAAAAGATAATAGATTAAATGACCGTGCAGCAGGCTCGATTGTGGGCGTCCTGATTGGGGACGCTCTGGGCTTGGGACCACACTGGTATTATGATTTTGAAGAGTTGAGAAAGCATTTTGGCCCCTGGATTGACGGATATACCGATCCGAAACCGAGCCGCTATCATGAGGGCCTCAAAGCCGGCAATCTGTCCCAGTCAGGCTTGTGATCACCCTTGATTCGACTAACCCAGATCGACCCCTTTATTGTCGCCCTCAGTGCCTCCTATTGTGTAATTGTCAGTGCCTTGATCCGGGGAGAGCCGTTCGACGAGCAACTGTCTGGCAAACTTTACGGAATGGTTGAAAGGGGCATACTTCCTTTTACGCATGCGGTGCTGACGGAAAACAAGGAAAAATATGCGCATGATCCCACCGCGCCATCCGCCTCACTTCCCTATCCGGACGGGCTGCTTTTTCCCTCCCATATCTGGCAGGCGGCCAAGGACCGACCCACAGGTGGTTATCGATCCGGCCTGGAAGGTGTCGCTTGTCTATGGCATGCCCTGTTCCATCTTGTGTATGTTGCCTGCGGCCTATTATCTGGCCGCACGGTTTCAGGAAGATTTCGAGCTGGCTGTTTTGCATGCAGTCAACGGCGGGGGGCAGAATATGTCCAGAGCGATGCTCACCGGCGCACTAGTGGGTGCCCAGGTAGGTTTGGCAGGCATCCCTCAGCGGTTTATAGACGGGCTGACCGAAGGCCGAGAAATTGTTGATCTAGCGCAGCGGTTGATTAGCTAAGTCAGGGTTGACCATGAATATTTCTGACGACTTGCATCTACGGCCGTTTCAATCTTCGCTTCTTCAAGGGGTTAATTTCTTTTTTCAATTTTTTCAGCCTCATTAACACACTTCCCATCCCATTTCTTTTTAGCTCATCGAAATGTTCGAATATCGCCTCTTCAAGTAGTCTAAAATCAATAAGAGACCAGGTTGTGTGATGCTGAAGGTATATTTCAAATGTTGATTTAGAGTAATCAAATCGCCGGCGTGACTGTTGCCATTCTCCGGTATGTTCAAGTTCGTGTAAATTCAATACACCATTAATTATTGCTTTTAGCGCGTCATCATGGATTTTTGAAATTGCTTCTTGGTTTTGTTGTCTCCAAAGCGCCGGATCTTTTTTGTTGAATGGCGTTATTTTTCCCATATCTGATAATGTCATTGCCTAAAGATTAGGTAAGGAAAGGTGCCATAAATCCGTTAATCAATAATCCACCCGGTCCTTCAACTCTTTTCCGCATTTGAAAAACGGTAGTTTTTTAGGGGCCACCTTAACAGACTCACCGGTTCTGGGATTTCTACCCTCGTAAGAACCATATTCTTTGACAAAAAAAGAGCATAATCCCCGAATTTCAACCCGATCACCTTTTGCAAGGGCCTCAGATATCTTACCAAAAAATAAATCAATAATTGTTGCAGCTTCTTTTTTCGAAATCTGGCATTCATCCCTCAACGTGTCAATGAGTTCAAGTTTATTCATGATTCTCCCTGTATTTATAAATAATTTTAGGATGTTACACTATTTTTATTGACATCACATTGATATTATTAATAATAATTGATCTGACAAAAATAGTCAAGAATTTCTTATAGTTCGGCATCATTGGAATTATTATCTAATAGAAAGGGTGACTCAGAGCACGAAGAGCCACCCTTTGAGGGGATATGGTAAAACAACGGCAAATGCAACGCAATTTGATCCCAATCTACCCAACGGTAGTCGATACGAAAGTCCTTTCGATGATTCATCGCAGCTTCGCTTCGCCGGATGGTCATCATCATGCTAGTCGGCGGGTTCATCCAGCGCAGAATCAAAACGAGTAGAAAGCTGATGATAACAATTCCCAGCAGTATCCGAAAAATTCCTGCCGTCAAGCGTCGAACCCGGCTTTTATTTTTTTTCGGGAAAGGCTTTTTTTTTGGTCGTTGACGATTTGCAGCCATTCTGTCAGCTTAACCTAGTTTCGGGAAAATAGATATTGACAATAATGCCAAATAGGTTATTTTAGTCACCATTGCCGACGGTCAATTAGCATCTCAATATGTTGGGCTGTCGCTAAAACCGATACATATTGCAATAGTTTCGACGCATCCGTTTTGATAAAGAAGTCTTTCACTCTCATCTTCTAATTGCAGCCGATAAAAGTTAGACAATATTTTGGTAAGCCGCAAAAACATCAGCCTGTCGGATAAGTAGAAGATGTGTTTAAATAATTGGTGAAATCATCCAAACAAGGAGGCACGTTATGAAAAAAAGTACTATTTTTCGATTATTTGTGATTATCGCAGCAGTGTCAATGTTTACGGCAACCCAGGGACTAGCCCTTGAGATTCTCACCGCCGAGGATTTCAAGCAAAATATCGTCACCAAGGATATTCTCATACGGACGGCAGATAATTTTATTGTTCTTTATGATGCTTCCGGATCAATGGCTGATGAGTACAAGGAAGGAATCAAAAAAATCGATGCCGAATTTCAGATCCTTGAACAGCAAAATGAAATCCTTCCCGAGCTCGGATACAATGCAGGACTTTACACGTTTACACCCTTTAAAACATACTATGAAATGCAGCCTTACAACCAGGCAGAATTCAAACAGGCGATTGACCGTCTTCCCAGCACAAAAACGGGTGGCTTTGTCGGCCAGGCCACTCCACTGGCCGAGGGGATCAAAAAACTTGATCCAATTTTAGCAAAGCTTTCCGGTAAAACCGCCATATTCTTATTCAGCGATGGAACGTATCAACTCGGCGGCCAGAAGCTGCAACCGCTGGACATGGCCAAAAACCTTGTCGAAAAATACAATGTCAATTTCTATCTCATCAGTTCGGCCACAACACCCAAGGCCGAAAAACTGCTGGCGGATATCGCCGCGCTGAATGAAGGCTCTCGGGTCATCCCTTTCGATAACCTTTACCAAAACCCGGTGTACGGCCTCGGACCGCTTTATGTTATCGACTCTAAAGTTGAAGTTGAAACCATCACCGAGACGAAAATGGTCGGTGTCAAAACCAAAGATGTCCAATTCGAATTTGATGGGGTCGATGTCCCGCCCGATAGTCAGGACAGATTGAAACTGGTTGCAGATTTTCTGCAGAATAACCCCGATGCATTTGCTGTCCTTGCCGGATTCTCCGATAGCGCCGGCGCTGAAGAGTACAATCTGAAGCTTTCGCGGATGCGGACGCAAAGTGTAAGGAACTTTATCCTGGAGCAAAGCCGGATCGATCCTGATCGCGTCATTGCATTCTGGTATGGCAACACCAACCCGGTCGCATCCAATGATACTGCTGAAGGGCGCAAAAAGAACCGGCGGGTGGAAATCGCAATTGGCGGCATTAAATAAGGAGATCGGCATGTGTGCCTACCTTTGACTGCTGGAAGTTCTCCTGCTAGCTGCAGCGCTTATTTCAAGAATCAAACGGCAGACTTTCGTGCGCTTGGGAACTTATAGCCAATCATGCTGATAAATTTTAATATAAGGGGTGGTCGGAATGCTCCGAATCCGGTGGCTGGCCCGCACCGGAATCGAGCAGTTTATGCATCTTGACCACCCTTTTATTAAAAGATTAATTGCAATCTTCTCCTGCATTAGGTTGCAACTCAACAACTCATAGCTACTTACCCTAAGCGCTATACCCCGCTTCAAGCGCTTTCAGAGATGCTTTCAGCATCTCTTTATTCTTGCCGAACCGACTTTCCAAAACGGTGTTTATCTCTGCCGGAGAACAAAATAGGGTGTTTCGGTTTTCGCCTTTCTTTTCAGCCATTGCCAGTGCAAATCCGAGGACGATAAGATTGACTGCCTTTGGATTCCCGATTTCTTGCGCCAGGGTGTCCGCATCGACGGCATCCAGCGGTATCTTATGATCGTTTTTAATATCATTCTCACCGTTGGCTATAACCCAGCCGCCTTCTTTTAGAAAGGCCCCGTGCTGGGCCAAATTTTCGGCTTTCAATACCAGCAAGCCATCCGCCTGGGCAGGACGAATCAAAGGACTGGCGTAATCCCCCACCTTGAGATGCGACAAGACCGTCCCTCCCCTCTGGGCCATCCCGTGGGTTTCCGAAGTAAAGACAGCAAGCCCTCTAAGGATTGCTGCTTCTGCCAAAAGGCGGGTCACAAACAACACTCCCTGGCCGCCCACCCCGCTGATGATGAGTTGCTGCATTATTGCTTCATCCATTGGAACCTCCAGAAAATAATTAGTGCCGGCTTGGTGATCACAAGTATTTAAACAATGGGCTTAAGGCTCAAGGCACACGGCAAAAGGAAAGATTAGGGAGAATATTATGCCGGAATCCCCCGCCTTACTCCTTGTGTCCTGTGCCTTATGCCCCGTTCCAATTTCCGTATGCCGAATTAATTGGGCTCAAGTCCCATTACTCGGATTTCATCTTTTCACTGCCTGTATCGCCCCTTTGGGACATACATTCAGGCATACCCCGCAATCGGTGCACAGAATGCGATCGATGCTGACATATTTTTCATCTTTGGCTTCATCTTCGTGATATATTAGAGCCGGGCACTCAAACTGTTTAATACAAAAGGCGCAACCGTCGCAGTCTTCGCTGACTTCCACCGGTATATATTCGGATGTCTCCCCTTTCCGGGCCAGGTCGATAACACATGGATACCTGGATATCACAACCGCCGGACCGTTTTCTTGACAATAATTTACGGCCTCCTTCATCAACGCAATGAAATTTTCGACCTGGTAGGGGTTGCCTTCCTTGCAAAATTTTACTCCGCAGCCTCGAACCAGAGACTTGATGTCAACGGTTTGCAGCGGTTCTCCGCATGCGCCCGATCCAGATGCCGGAGTGGGTTGACTGCCCGTCATGGCTGTTGTGCGGTTATCCATGATCACCAGCACAAACTTTACCTTCTGTACAACCGCATCGATCAACGCCGGCACCCCGGCATGAAAAAAGGTCGAATCCCCTATGGTGGCAACAATCTTGGGCTGTTTTTCTTCATTTTTATAAGCGTGATAAAAACCGGATGCCTGGCTGATGGCTGCCCCCATGCAAAGCACGGTGTCTACTGCGCCCAAATTCAGCCCCAGCGTGTAACAGCCGATATCACTGGTGTAAATACCTCGGGGTGCCGCTTTTTTTATGGCAAAAAAACTGGCTCGGTGGGGGCAGCCGGCACAAAGTGTCGGGCGTCTTCCCGATGCAAACGGTATCGAAAGCCTTTCGGATTCGATTCCGCCAAACTTGCCGATGATCTCTTGAATATCTTCAGGATATAGCTCCCCCACTTTCGGCACGTCATTGGACATCTTACCTTTGACACGGTGGCGGTCGGCCAGTTGCAACTCGATAACACCCATGGTTTCTTCAATTATGAGTATTTCTTCGTAGGTTTGAATCAACTCGGATATAAATTCACTATGCAGGGGAAAGGGCTGAAGCACCTGGTATAAAGGAATCGTCTGCCACAACCCCAAGGCCTTGATGAGTTCTTTGCAGTGGGCAGCGGCAACACCCGAAGATACAATCGCCCTGGAGGAAACCGTTTCAGGATTGAGTCGAAGGGGCGCCGTCGCTTTATGCTGCGCCACGGCCGCCAGTTTCTCTTCCAACGCAGTGTGCAAATGGAACCGATATCTCGGCGTGGCTGCCCAGCGGCTCGGGTCTTTCTCGAATTTTACCTCCTGGCGCCTGCGGGATATGTTTTCCAATAACACATCCTGGCGGGAATGGCAGACCCGTGTCGTGGGCCGCAACATCACTGGTGAATTGAAAGTTTCGGAAAGCTCATACGCCATGCCGATCATCTCTTTGGCCTGATGAGGTGTATCCGGATCCAGCACGGGAATTCTCGCCATCATCGCCATCAACCGGCTGTCCTGTTCGGTCTGAGAAGAGATGGGGCCGGGGTCGTCGGCGCTGACCACGATAAAGCCGCCCTTTACACCCATGTATGCAGCACTCATCAGTGGATCAGAAGCCACATTTAAGCCCACCTGTTTCATAGCCACCGCCGTTCGCAACCCGGTCTGGCAACCGGCATAGGCGATTTCAAAGGCAATTTTCTCGTTTACCGCCCATTGGGTATGCATGGAAATCTTATTTTCCTTTTGAAAAAAAGCCACCGCCGCCAGTATCTCGGAGGCCGGTGTACCCGGATAAGAGGTCGCAATGGCACATCCGTTCTCCACCAAACCGCGCGCAATAGCTTCGTTTCCCAACAACAGTCTGCATTCAGTCACCGATATCCTCCGTACGTTATATAATTTCACCGCCCGCTGCGCTCAAGACGCCGAGAACGCAGAGTTGATTTATCATTTCACTTTCTGCCAACCTGCCGCCGCTGAAGTTATGGCAAGACAAGGAGGCCAGAAAGTGAAAACTAACAGCCCTTCGGGAAAAATAGTATTGAATTGATTCCCTTAGGCTCACAGAAAAACGAGTAGAATTCAAATCACCCCACATGGTGTTTGCAGATTTTCATTTGCTGCCCTTGCTATTTTCAGGTATTCTGTGAGATCAGTGGTAAATGAAATATATAGCTCCTCTGCGTTCTCTGCGTCTTTGCGGTGAATACAATATTTAAATCGTGGCAATCCATTCAAAATTCTTCAATCCCATATCCTAAATCGAAAGATCCGCAACTCGCAACCCGAATCTCGCAACCCGCAACCCGTAACACGCAACTCGCAACCCGTAACCTACAACTCAAACGCCGTCACGGTTATGTTCAACGGCAATTTCCGGAGCTTTTCCAAAACCTCTTCGGGAATTTCAGGGTCTGTTCGAATAAATATCATGGTCTTATCACCGCCTTCTTCCTGGCCGACCCGCATCTTATTAATATTGATCCCGTATTCGGCAAGCAACATTCCGATCGCGCCGATGGCCCCCGGTTTATCATGGTTATGGATTAAAACGAATCGATCATGGGGATGAAGCTCAAGTCGGAAATTATTAATATTGACCACCCGGGGATCTTTGCGCCCGAAGATGGTTCCGGCGACCTTGCTGGTTCCTTCCTCGGTCACCGCGCTGACGGTGATCAAATTGAGGTATTCCCCAGTTTCGGCAAGGGTGGTTTCGGTAACCTTGATGCCTCTTTCCCGGGCCATGACTTCAGCATTGACGAAGTTCACCGTATCTTTGACCATGGGTGTCAACAAGCCTTTTATGACGGCCGTCCTTACCGGTGAAAGATCAAAGGCATGGAAGTCTCCGGCATATTCAACCACGACTTCTGTTACCGGTCCTTTGGACAACTGGGCCAGCAGACATCCCATCCGATCCCCCAATGTCAGTAGCGGTCCGATTTTCTCAAGTAACTCGCCGCTGACCGCCGGGACATTGACGGCATTGATGATGGTGCTGTATTTAAGATAGGCAATGATTTGTTCTGTCACCTGTACCGCCACGTTGGTCTGAGCTTCCACAGTTGAAGCCCCGAGATGCGGCGTACAGATAATCCGATCGAGTTCAAACAAGGGGCAGACACCGGGCGGCTCGAGCTCGAATACATCCAGGGCTGCGCCGGCGACCTTACCGGAAATCAAGGCCTCTTTCAAATCGGTCTCATCCACAATGCCGCCGCGGGCACAGTTGATAATCATGACGCCGTCTTTCATTTGATCGAAAGCGGCTTTGTTCAGAAAGCCGACGGTATCCTTCATTTTAGGAACATGCACGCTAATATAGTCCGCTCTTTGATAGAGCTCTTCGATTGCCGCTGCTTCAAAGCCGGCCTTTTCGATTTGCTCGGCGGTGACAAAAGGATCGTGCACTAGCACCTGCATTTTTAAGCCTCGAGCACGATCGGCAACAATGGTACCGATCTTGCCGAATCCGATAACACCTAACACCTTGTTAAATACCTCCCTGCCCTGAAGCTTTTTCTTCTCCCATAAACCGGCCTTTAGTGTCGACGTGCCCTGGGGAATGTTGCGGGTTAGCGCCATCATCATGGCAATGGTGTGCTCGGCAGTGGTGACAACGTTGCCGGTAGGAGTGTTCATTACCACAATGCCCCGTTTGGTTGCCGCCGGGATGTCGACGTTGTCGAGTCCGATACCCGCACGTCCGATCACCTTCAGATTCCTGGCGGCAGCCAGGATATCCTCGGTAACTTTGGTTGCACTGCGAATGACCAGGGCATCGTATTCTCCGATGATACGTTTGAGTTCTTCGGGTGCCAATCCGGTATTGACAATTACTTCTATCCCCGGTTCTTCCTGGAACATTTTAATACCGGTATCTCCAAGTACATCGCTGACAAGTACCTTCATCATATCCTCCAGAACTAAGGATGGCCTTTTAACAAAAAATTCGCCAAAAGACCATCGTCAATTCAATGTCCCAATCTTATTTGGACTTAACTGTTGCGTTTTCTGGCTTGTTCGATCAATTCGACCAGGCTGGTTACCTTTGGTTTGGGACGCGCCTGTAAAAGATGATTGTATTGATCTTCAGTCAAATGGTCCTTTAAATACTGGACCACATCAAAGTGTTCCCACCAGCAGTCCAGAATCTTGAAGCAGGGTTGTTGGTCGTCACCGCAAATTTCGCAGTAGTCAAACGGTACGGGGTTGCCCAATCTGGGGCAACGCCGCACCATACCTTTTTGTCCTTTTTCCATTAGGCATCCAAATGAGAGATACGGGAATTAAATGTTCTTGATAATCTCCGGTTTGGGATAGGTTTCCAGCACCTTTTCCGCCTCCTCAATGTCTTCGGCCGGAAATTCATAGTCTGTAAGCTGGCCGCTCAGATATTTGTCATACGCCGCCAGGTCAATCAGGCCGTGCCCGCTCCAGTTGAACAGAATGATCTTTTCCTTACCCTCTTCCTTGGCTTTTTTGGCTTCATCCACCACACAGGCCAGGGCGTGATTGGTTTCCGGAGCAGGGATGACGCCTTCGGTCCTGGCACACAGAAGTCCGGCTTCATAAGTGGCGATCTGTCCAAACGCCTTGGGTTCCAGGATACCGTCGACGATCAGCTGACTCACCGTGGGGGCCATTCCGTGATAGCGCAAGCCGCCGGCGTGCAGTGGCGGCGGCACGAAGGTGTGCCCCAGACTGTGCATTGGCAGCAGCGGTGTGTAGCCGGCCGTATCGCCATGGTCATAAGCAAAAGGCGCTCGGGTCATTGTCGGGCAGGCTTCCGGTTCGGTTGGATAGATGGCGATATCTTTGCCGTTGATTTTGTCATAGACATATGGAAATGCCAGTCCGGCAAAATTGCTGCCGCCGCCGGCGCATCCAATGACGATATCCGGATATTCCCCGATTTTTTCCATTTGCTTTTTGGCTTCAAGACCGATGATGGTTTGATGCAGCATGACATGATTAAGCACGCTGCCGAGAGAATAGCGGGTCTCACCGGATGTATCCGTGACGGCCGCTTCAACGGCTTCACTGATGGCGATACCGAGGCTGCCCGGCGTATCCGGATTTTTTTCAAGAATTTCACGTCCGGCTTTGGTCTCCGTGCTGGGACTGGCGATACAGTTGGCCCCCCAGGTTTGCATCATGGATTTGCGGTACGGTTTTTGATCAAAACTGATACGGACCATATAAACTTTGCATTCGAGCCCATACTGAGAACAGGCAAAGGCAAGCGCACTGCCCCACTGACCGGCACCGGTTTCGGTGGTCAGCTTTTTAATGCCGAATTCTTTGTTATAATAGGCTTGGGCAACGGCCGTATTGGGTTTGTGGCTGCCGGGAGGGCTGACACCTTCGTACTTGTAATAAATTCTAGCAGGGGTATCCAGTGCCTTTTCCAGGGAGTAGGCCCTTATCAGCGGCGAAGGGCGCCAGATACTCAAGACGTCCAATATTCCTTCCGGGATGTCGATCCATCTTTCCGGACTGACTTCCTGCTCGATCAGATTCATCGGAAACACCGGTGCAAGCTGGTCGGGACTCACTGGATTGCCGTCCGGTCCCAGGGGTGGATTCATTTTAATGTCCGCTAGAATGTTGTACCACTGGCGTGGCAGCTCATCTTCGGTAAGAACAATTTTTCTTTGTTTCATAGCCTCTCCTCGCTAAGTTCTATGGATTTATCGTCGCTGCCGTTTTAAGGTTCATAGAATCTTAAAAGCAAGTCAATATAGATAGTTAGGAATTAAAATGTAACTAGTAAATCGCCTTGACTTCGTTTTGTATACGGTATACAAAAGTTAGTCAAGAAAATAATCGAAAAGGAAAGGAGCGGCAACATGACCACTGAAAAAAAAATTTACAGATCTGCCTTTAATCCACTGCTCATCTGTCCCGATCGGCCATTGCCGGACGAAGTTGCCGTTATCGGCGCGGGCACCATCGGTCCGGATATCGGCTACTATCTGAAAAGCGCCATGCCGGAGAGCAAACTATTTCTACTGGATGTCGTTGAAGCGCCCCTAAACCGTGCGAAGCAGCGAATTGCCGACTACACCCAAAAGGCCGTCGACAAAAAAAAGATGACGCCACAAAAGGCCGCCGCCGTCAGTCAAAATATCGTCTATACCACTGACTATGAACAAATAAAGAATTGTAAGCTAGTCATCGAGGCCGCCACTGAAGATATTCCGCTCAAACAAAAAATATTTGGCATGGTAGAAAAGATCGTAGACTCGGACACGATCATCACTTCCAATACCAGCTCGATTCCGGCGGATAGATTGTTTTTGAAAATGAACAATCCTCAACGCACTACCGTCACGCATTTTTTTGCCCCGGCATGGCGCAGCCTGCCGGTGGAAGTAATTTCCTGGGAAGGCGTCAGCCAACAGGTGCTGGACTACCTGTTCTGGTTTTTTGCAAATACCGGCAAAGCCCCCATCATCACCGACAATGCCATCTGTTTTATCCTGGATCGTATATTTGACAACTGGTGCAATGAGTCGGTTTATCTTCTGGACCGTGCCACCGCCAGCGAAGTTGACAAGGTGGCGGAGGAGTTTGTATTTGCCGGACCGTTTTTTGTTTTGAACATGGCCAACGGTAATCCGATCATCATTGAAACCAATTCACTTCAAATGGAAGAAGGTGAGCACTACAAGCCAGCGCCGATTCTGGGTTCGGTGGATCGCTGGCTGACCCATCGTCCCGGCAGCCCCGTAAGGATAGACGATGAAATAAAAAACAGTATCCAGGACCGATTGCTGGGTATCCTTTTCTCTCAATCCTTTGACATCATCGATCGGGGAATCGGCACCAGGGAAGACCTGAACTTCGGCTGTCAGGTGGCCTTGGGATTCAAGAAGGGACCGCTGGATCTCATGCGCAATCTAGGAGAAGAAGAAGTCCAACGCATCACGAAAAGGTTTCAGCAGGAAAGACCGGGTTTCCCCCAGCCCGGGCAGGCACACGTCGCCTATCAGGACTTTAACCGCTTCACGCTGGTCGATGAACGCGAAGGCGTTAAAATTATCACAATCCGCCGCCCCCAGGCCATGAATGCGCTCAATGATGAGATAACCGATGAGATTCTGTCGATCCTGAAAAAGTATGCAGACGATCCCGGCGTAATGGGATTTGTCATTACCGGCTATGGTACGGCGGCCTTTTCGGCCGGTGCCGACATCGGCAAATTCCCTTCAATGCTGGGTGATTGTGAGGCCTCCGCCCAGTATGCCCGGGACTGCGCCAAAGTTCAGGTGTTTATGGATCAAATGGACAAGCCGGTGGTGGCGGCCATCAACGGTCTGGCCTTAGGTGGTGGGCTGGAGATTGCGATTCGTTGTCACAGTATGGTTGCCACCAATAATGCAAGATTGCAGTTTCCTGAAATCTCCCTTGGGATCTTACCCGGCATCGGCGGTTGTGTCGTCCCGTATCGCAAATGGCCGCAAGGGGCGGAATTGTTCCATGAGATGATCTGTCTGGCAAGGCCTTTAGGGGCTGACGAGGCAGCCGAGATCGGAATGATCTCCAGAATTGCAGAAGACTACCCTTCCCTGATGAAAGCCGCTCTAGATGAGGTCAAGGGTCTGCAAGGCAACGTCACCAGAATACCGCAAGGTAAAATTCAGATCCCGGATATAAAGGTCCCCGATGAACCCAAGGCCGGCAAACAGGTATTGAGTAAAGAGGCCCTATCCATCACCGTGGAGACGATTATAGCCGGCGCAGCCGCTGAAAAATTGAGCGAAGCATTGGAGATCGGTTACAAGGGGTTCGGCCAGATCGCCTGCTCCGAGGCCGCAAAAGAAGGCATCGCCGCATTTCTGGAAAGGAGAAAACCGGCGTTTAAGAAGTGATAAATAAACTGCCCCACAACAAGCCACGGGGCAGTTTATTTATATAATAATTTATTTCTTTAATTCTTTCTTAATATTTTAATTTATATATTTTTTAAAATAATTATTTAATATAAATTTTCTTTTTATATTTATATACATACGGCACGCATCAGAGGTAAAAATAAGACACCATCCGCTTTTCATAACCAATCTTCCATCCTTCCACTATGCCATTATTCCATTCGGTGCTAAATGGTAAACATCAACCCTCCGGGGCGAAATCGAAGCATGGTCCTCTGGACAAAGATTCTTTACGCCACGCCATAATATTCCCGGTACCACGCTATAAACTTTCGAATACCGGTTGCAATGGGTGTTTCCGGCTTGAACCCCACATCCGCTATCAGATCATCCACATCAGCATAAGTGGCGGGCACATCACCGGGCTGAAGATCGAGAAACTCCTTCTGTGCTTTGAGTCCCAGCGCCTTTTCGATCTCACCGATGAATTCTAACAGCTCAACCGGATTGTTATTGCCGATATTATAAATTTTATAGGGGGCATAGGAAGTCCCCGGATCGGGATCATCCCCCCGCCACCCGGGTTTGGGTTTGGCAAGTCTGCCCATCACCCGTACAACTCCCTCGACGATATCATCGATATAAGTAAAATCCCGCTGCATTTTGCCGTGGTTAAATACCCGGATCGGTTTGTTTTCCAGAATTGCCTTGGTGAACATGAAAAGAGCCATATCCGGCCGTCCCCAGGGTCCGTAAACGGTAAAAAACCGAAGTCCGGTGCAACTCAACCCGTATAGATGACTGTAGGTGTGCGCCATCAACTCATTGGCTTTTTTGGTCGCCGCGTACAGCGAGACCGGATGATCGACGTTGTGATGAACTGAAAACGGCATTTTGGTGTTCGCACCGTATACCGAACTGGATGAAGCGAATACGAGGTGTTTTACATTAGTATGTCTGCAACACTCAAGAATATTGACAAATCCGACCAGATTTGAATCCACGTAAGCATGTGGGTTTTCGAGAGAGTATCGAACACCGGCCTGGGCCGCAAGGTTGACGACAACATCGAAACGATGGTTGTGAAATAGTTTTTCCAGGCCGCTGCGGTCGGTCAGATCCAATTTGGCAAGGGTGAAATTAGGGTCCGGCAGAATATTTTCCAGACGGGCTTCTTTGAGCCGCACATCATAATAAGGGTTCAAATTGTCGATCCCCGTGACCCGAACACCGTCCTTTAACAATCGTTGACACAAATGAAATCCAATAAATCCAGCGGCCCCGGTGACGACGACATTGTGAAATTCAACATCCATATCATCTCCCTTTTCTAAAATGTTCACAGGTTCAAAAGTCTCAGTTCTTTCCGTTTAAATCCAATATCCGAAATCTAAAATCCAAATCGCATACATCTGTCATCCGTCATCCGTCATCTGTCTTCTGTTTTCTGTCATCCGTCCTCTGCCATCTGATCCCTATACCAGTCAAACGTCGTCTGAAGTCCCTGTTCCAAGGTAAAATCGATATTAAAATTGAGAATTGACCGGGTCAATTCCATGCCTGCAACGGAATGCAAGATGTCTCCGCTTCTTGCAGGTTCATACCTCGGTGCCAATCGCAGTCCGCCAAATCCGGCAATCATTTCCCAGAGTCGATTGATGAGGACATCGCTGCCGGTACCCACGTTTAAAACATTTTCCGTTAAATTATCCGTGCCGGCAGATAGCAGATTGGCCTTGACCACATCTTTGACATAGACGAAGTCTCTGCTCTGGTTGCCGTCACCATATATTACCGGCACCTGGCTTGATACCGCGTTGGCCATAAAGATTGAAATGACCCCGGAATAGGGAGATGACGGATCCTGCCGAGGTCCATATACATTAAAAAACCTGAGACTCACGGTTTCCAATCCATAAAGATCGAAATAAACCCGGGCGTAGTGTTCAGCGGACAGTTTATGAACCGCATAAGGGCTTGCAGGCCTGGGTGTCATGGTCTCTTTTTTGGGCAAGCGGGGATCATCACCATAAACAGCGCAGGAACTGGCGAGCACCACTCGTCTTACATTCTTTGCACGAGCTGCTTCCAGAACATTTATGGTTCCGATATCATTGATCATTGCAGATTCGATCGGATTGCTGATAGTCTGTTGCACCGCCACCACGGCAGCAAGATGAAATATAACATCACAGCCTTCTGCAGCCTCCTCCAGCATCTCCAGTTCACGGATATCGTTTTTATAAAAAGTAATATGGTCCATGACGGATTCCAGGTTATGAAGATGTCCAGTGGATAGATTATCCAGTACCCTTACCTTACACCCGCAGGACAAAAGGGCTTCAACAAGATGAGAGCCGATAAAACCGGCCCCACCTGTTACCAAGGCATGATTTAAATCACTATGCATTTATTTTCCCCTGAATCTAACTTTTTTGAAATCCAAATCTAATCGTTTGATCGCGAAATATGGGAGGGCACAATGAATTATTTTAACCCAGATAAGGGAAGATTTCCATAGTTAAAATTTTAAGTTTCACACAAGCGCCGACTCTGACCGCGAGCGTCCAGTCTGACCGAGAAAGAAACCTTTATTTCTTGACTTTGAACCCTTTAGGTTCTAATCTTTATTGTGGAAGGAAAGAATAGAAAAATGAAACCGCATATTCAAATTAAACTGTTTGCGAACCTGCAACCGTACATGCCATCATCGGGCGAGAAATATCATATTAATCCGGGAATTAGTATCCGCAATTTGCTGGAGGAATTAAACCTTCCTCAAGAAAAAGCCAGACTCATTTTTATTGACGGTGTCAAGGCGGATCTTTCTTCAACCTTAGACGGAGGTGAACGGGTCGGCATCTTTCCTCCCGTGGGAGGAGGTTAATTAAGTAGGCACATTCAAAATAGGGAGAAACATATTATGAAACTCAGAAAACGGCGGATTTTCTTAATCCCGGCACTGATCCTTGCATTTTTTGCAGGTGCTTGTGGGTCCAAACCATTTTTAAAAGTCCAGTATCAATTGCCATCGCCGTCAAGCACACTGGAAGGGAAACAAGTTTCCCTGACTGTTTCCGATATGAGAAGTAAAGAGACCCTAGTAACAGAAACCGCCAGAAAATCCTTAAGAGAGTTTAAAGGAACTTTTTCCCTGGTTGTCCTGCGTGAAGACGGAAGCGGAAATTTAAGGGGTGCCTATGATCTTGTTTCTCTCTTCAGCGAGGTTTTCCAGCAGCGATTGAAACATGAAGGTATTCAAGCGACGACCGTTGCCGATAGTACTCTGCCTGAACTCAAAATTGAAATAACCGAATTTCAGATAGACTTTGCCGATCGAAAATGGATTGTCGGTATGAACTACAAAGCCAGTCTTTTAGATAATGGCATCCTTCTTTCGAAGGAATCCGTCAGCGGTCAGGCAGAACGTTTAAAAGTGATGGGCAAGAAGGGTGCCGAAAAAATTCTGAGTGAACTTCTCACCGATGTGGTCAAAAAATTGAATTTGGTAGGTCTGTTTCAGCAAGCCCGGCTTTAGGAGGCGGAACCAATTTTTTAGCTATATAATTAATCGATCGTTCGGCCACGAAGCTCTCGTCGGGCAAACTTTTCTTAAAAGTAAGAAAAGACTGCTCATTTCTTCAAATTTGAAACTCTCAATTGGAAACTGTCCTTCGTCGGTCGTTGCGAACCCGCCGGTCCTTTTTAAAAGAAAGGGATACAATCACCCCGTCCCGGACACTTTTCCGCCGATCCTGCTTGTTTTTCCGCCTGTTCCCTTTTTTTTTCTTTTTAGGGATATAGTCCGAACTGCTTTTTGAAGATTTACCCACATGAATGTTTGTGGTAGACCCAATAACTATGCGCATAATAAGCGCCTCCTTAAAATGAAGGATTCGTCAAAACCGTCCTTTAGAACAGTTTCAACAAGTATTCGATTTTCTGCCGATTTTCACTCGTTTGAGCGATTATTTCCTCAAGATCTTTTTCGGACACATTTATCCGTCTCAACACATCGCTGTAAAATCTGTAGCTTAACCCATCGGTTCCGGTACAGATTCCCATCAGCATACAAACGATATCAGCCAGGTAAACCAAGCTCGTTTCGCGATCCTGCCGTGCCGATTCATCCGCCAGGTGGTGGTGGCGGATGATATAAATCAGTTTCTTGCTGAAAGACCATTTTTCCCCCACCAATGCACCCAATTCTTCGTGGTTCATTCCGATAATATTTTTCTCGGCATCATTAAAGCTATAGCCCTGGGAATGCACCAGAATATTAATTTTTTCGGCAGAAAACGCAACGAACCGCCCTAAAATCAGTTTACCGATATCTTTTAATAATGCGGCAGTATAGATAAGATGCTTATTTTGAGAAACCCCGAAACGGTTTGCCAGAAGTTTAGCAACATGTGCCGATGTAACCGCATGACGCCAGAGTTCACCTTCTCCAAGACCATAGCCGGCCAGTCCCTTGTTGAAGTTTTCCGATACGCTGCTGGTCAAAACAAGCTCGACGATTTGATCCAGGCCGATCCAAGTGACCGCATCCTTGACGGATTCCACCTTCCGGGGAAGAGCGAAATAGGCGGAATTGCAAATCTTCAACAAATTCGCCGTCAGGGCCGGATCGTTGACAATCAGATCAGCAATCTCGGACATCGAACTATCCGGATCCTCGGACTTGGCCAAAATTTGTGTCGCAATTGCCGGAATCGGTGCAAGCAAGTCGATCTGTTCAACGATGTCATTGAGATCGCTCATACCTTCTCCTCTCCTTCCCCGAGCGTCTTGATGATACTCCTGCCACTTCCGATCTCCAGACTGATGGTCCTGCTTTTGATTCCGCCGACGGCTTCATGATAAATCTTTACATCATGGTCACCCAAATTTGTTTTAAGTGCTTCCAGATTTTTCTGGCCGATATTGAAAACCCCCGACTGATCCATGATATGTGCACCGCCCGCAATGACAACTTTCAGATTCTCAGCCTTTGCACCCTGTTCAAATAATGATTTCAGCAAGGCAGCTATGCCGGTATCGGCAAACATATAGGGGCTTTTTGAGGGATTGTTGCCATTGGCCATGGTGGAATCCGGCAGAATGAAATTTAAAATCCCACCGAGACCACCTACCGGATCGTGAACCGACATCCCAATTCCGGCGCCGATGGAAAACGCCACCAGGGTTTCCACCGGATTGCTGCTGATTTTCATTTCAGAAAAATTAACAGCTGTCATAGAAGATACCGCATTTGCAGTTCTTTGATATTTTCCCATGATTTGATCCTTAATGCACCCGATATCCCACCTAAATTGAGCGTTTCAAATTTTAATCTGCGGCAAACTCGACAATCGCTCAACTTAGGTTACATCGCAAAATAGTGAGTTGAATGGGCTCCATCGATAGCCGATGATTCCAAGGCTTATATCGGCATTGCGGACCGCGCACTTGAGAAAAATATCTTAGAACTCAGCAGGTTAACACTCCAATTGAGTCAAAGCCAATTGAGAAGGTATTTGGTATTGGGTATCAGTCTAATTGAGCATCGCTCAATTAGGTTTGGAGTAGAACAATTAGGTCAAACCGATTTTGAAATGCGGAGATGACCTGGGAAAATCCGACGAGTACTTCGGAAATACAGGCTGCAAAAGGGAAGAAACGAACAGTTGCCTACTTGTATTTAATTTGACTATTGCTTTTAGCAGGAACAGACCTTAGTTTAGTATCTAAAGAAAATTTTGCTTTAGTGCTATACATAAACCGGCTCAACAGCGGCCGCAATGGGGCTATTGTCGTTACAATTTAAAACTAAAACCAAAACTGGTATCAGGGAGAAATGATCTTATGCTAAAACGAATTCTTCTAGGCTTAGGGGGAACCCCTTTTACCGATGTTGCAATTGATAGGGCCGTTGAACTCGCAAAGCTTCATGATGCCATCATCACGGGGGTGACGGTCGTGGACACCAAGCAACTATCACAAGTTGGACCCGTTCCCCTGGGCGGAGGGGCCTACGCCGAAAAGCTTCGCGAAAAGCGTCTTACTGTCACTGAGGAACGGATCGAAAAAGCAATTGAAAAATTTAAAGAAAAGTGCAGAGAATCCAAGATCTTGACAAAATTGGAGCGTGAAACCGGCGACCCCTTTGAATCAATGATTGCCCATGCACGCTATAACGATGTAACCATATTCGGCTTGAAGAGCCTGTTTGACTACGGCTTCACCTCTGAACCGAAGGATGCCCTTATTCGGCTCGTTTCCCAGGGTGTGCGCCCGATCATTGCGGTGTCTCCTAAATTTCGCACGATTCGCAAGGTACTCATTGCCTACAGCGGCTCAATGGAATCAGCCAAAGCGATGCGACGCTATGTTCAGTTGAATCCTTGGCACAATGTTAGTCTACGGATTGTTCATTTTGGCAAAAACGACGCCAGTACCGTGCAGTCTTTAAAAGATGCCGCTGAATATTGCCGCGACCATGGGCTCCCCACAGAAACCGAGGCGGTCGAGAACTCGGCAAGGGATCATTTGATCGAATATGCCCAACAAAATAATATGGACTTGATTGTGATGGGCAATAGCATCCGTAATCTAATCTTTAGGCATCTTCTCGGTGATACGGTGCTCAATGCCATCCAGCAATCCGATCGACCGCTATTTCTGGCTCAATAGGGTACCGATCACCTTCTGATCACTGAAATCGACCGGCAACTGCCGTTTCAAAGACAATGGTTATAGCTGCTCATAAAGGGAAATCATCGAAAATCGGTCGCGCATCCAGCATCATTCCTTTGGGGCTATTTGGCATGCTGATTCATCTGCTGCCGGAAGTCGCAGCCGGAAAGGTGTATCGAATTCAGCTGGATTGGATTCCGAGTTTGGGCATCACGCTGTCAGTAGCGATTGACGGGTTAAGTCTGCTGTTTGCGCTCATCATTTGCGGTGTCGGTTTTTTTGTGAGCCTGTATGCCGTCGACTACCTGCCGGCAAAGGCCGAAACCGGAAAATTTTACGTTTATTTTCACGGCTTTCTGCTGGCCATGCTGGGGTTGGTAGTAGCCAATAACCTTCTGGCCGTGTTTGTCTTTTGGGAATTGACCACGATCATCTCCTATTTGTTGATCGGCTTTGAATACGAATTGGAAACGGCACGCCAAAACGCCCGCCAAGCGTTGCTGGTTACCGGCGCCGGCGGCTTGGCGCTCCTGGTCGGATTTTTGCTCCTGGGCAACATCGCCAACACCTATGATCTTTCCCTAATAGCTTTGCAGTCCGACATCATCAAGGCGGACCCATTGTATCTTGCCGTGCTTGTGATGGTTTTCATCGGTTCGTTCACCAAATCAGCTCAATTTCCCTTCCACTTCTGGCTGCCCAACGCCATGTCAGCCCCCACCCCGATCAGTGCCTTTCTGCATTCGGCAACGATGGTCAAGGCCGGCATTTACCTGCTGGCCCGTTTGCACCCGATCCTGGGTGGAACCCTCGCCTGGATGGGAACCTTGGTCGTTATCGGGGGCATCACGGCCCTGCTTGGATCGGTGCTGGCCCTACAAGCCACCGACCTAAAACGCATATTGGCATTTACGACGATAATGGCCCTGGGCATATTGACCATGTTTTTAGGCGGCCAAACGACGCCGGCTTTGACAGCGGCCATGACCTTTCTGGTGGTTCATTCGCTTTACAAGTGCTCGTTGTTTTTGGTGGTCGGAATTATCGATCATCAAACCGGAACCCGCATGATCGATCGGCTTGGAGGACTTTTGAAATCCATGCCGATCACCGCATTTGCCACCGCTACGGCGGCGCTCTCAATGGCCGGATTTCCGCTTTTTTTTGGTTTCATCGGCAAGGAGATCATGTACAAAGGCGCATTGACCGAAGATGTGTTTCCCGTATTTGCCACAACAGCCGCCCTATTAGCCAACTCTCTGATGGCGGCTGTCGCGGCCCTTTTGATTGTCAAACCCTTCTGGGGCGCTGCGCGAAGTACCCCTCTGCTACCCCGCGAAGCACCATGGACCATGTGGTTGGGGCCGGTTTTCCTGGGCGGCCTCGGCCTGATCTTCGGAATTGTACCCGATTGGATCGGTCGCTGGCTGATCGAGCCGGCAGTCAGGGCCTTTCACCCGTCCATGGAAGATATTCAGCTAAAATTATTTCACGGAATCAACGAACCCTTGTTGTTAAGTATTCTGACCTTCAGCCTGGGAATCGTATTTTACCTGCTCAACCAACCGCTGCGGC
>Ga0316191_10000365_pt1 | contig 29016 bp, 22 predicted proteins | sample Eddworburr2cm_MG_FD_204928 | JGI IMG/M metagenome (GOLD analysis project Ga0316191, IMG submission 204928) | Coastal sediment microbial communities from Maine, United States - Eddy worm burrow 2 cm | ecosystem: Environmental > Aquatic > Marine > Coastal > Sediment | place: USA: Maine... | reverse complement strand
AGGTGGTGATGCAGTGGTTTGGGGCCAACTGAGCGTTCTGGGAGGTACGCGTTATTACCTGAAGTCGGTGAACTGCAGGGGCAGGTCGAGATCAGCTTCCTGCACGGTTCCGATTACTTACCGTAGATCGACCCGCTCTTTACCTTTCAAACGCAGCTGTCCGATTTGGAGGGGCCGATTCCGGGATAAAAAACTTGTCCCCGAACAACTGCTCGTAAAAACTGACGAACGTGTGTCCGTAATCGCGGCCGATGTGGGTTTCCGAAATACCACAACCTTTTCCATGGCGTTCCGGACCTTGGCCGGGAAGCACTTAGAGATATTCGCAAACAACTCAAGCTTCTTAGGGTAAAGATCGAGCGGTTGCTACGAAGATTAGGAAATGACCTTTTCCAGCTACTGCCACTCGTCTCCCGTCCAGGAGGGTCCGCAGTTGGCCGACTTCAACCTTAGCCGCCGCGGGACTGAATGACCGCAATCGCTGCAACGCAGACCGTCACGGTCCTGGCTCCATCGGTCGGCTTCGGGTCGGTTTTGCCGCTCATCAAAATTTCTGCGCGTCCACCATGGCGCGATTTCTGCCATTCAAATGAACTTATCCTATGTCCGCAATTGGCCACCTGCTCACCTTCACGCGATGTCCCCCTACGAAGCAGCGCTCGGCATAGCATTCTCGCTTTGTAGCAGCTTGTGTTGCAGTGAAAGACTTGAAAAAGTCGGCCAGACACTCAATTGTTTGGCTGGCACTTGCTGGGATCATTTGCGGCATTGTTTCGTTTGTCATTTTTTACATAGCTTTATTGGCTTTGATAACCGGCGAAATAGTGCCGAACATGAATAGTATAATTGAGATTATTCCGCGCGCACTTTGGTTCACTTCTTGGAATTGTGGTTTCTACACTTTACGGTTGAATTTCCAACGCCAAGTTTAGACAAACGCACTCATAGCGAGCGTGCGCGGTCGAGAAAGGTGAACGCGTCGCGTGCACCTCACCACCGATGCCAGACTTTATGCGCCTATGTCGAATCGATTCCGAGAGCAGATCGAGGCATTGGTACAGCGGCGGACGGTGTCGAAGGGCGTGGGAGGCCGAGAAAAACAAATAATCGCACCTGACCCCGTTGGACCTGGGGCAACACCCATGAAATGGCATAGAGCATTGATGACATGGCTCCTGATCGCGGTTGGCGAATCAATCCACGGGACTTTGCGCGAGCTATTCGTTGCTCCGGCGTTCGGTGATTTGCTGGCCCACCAGATCGGCGTGCTGCTCGGATCGGCCATCATTTTCGCAATCGCAATCATCTGTATACGCTGGATTGGCTGCAGATCGTTTGGGGAGCAGTTCCGGGTTGGGCTTCTCTGGGTGGTGCTGATGCTCGTCTTTGAGTTTAGCCTGGGAGCAGCACTTGGATATTCCTGGGAACGCATGCTCTCAGACTACAATATGGCGGAGGGCGGATTCATGGTGACCGGCCTGCTGTTTATGCTTATCGCTCCGGCGCTGGCGGCGAAAGTGCGTGGCTTGGGCCAGCATCCAACCAATTCGAATGTCGAAGGGCACCTGTCGTGATTGCAGACTCATCAAACGGGGAAAGCCCTCAGGTTCCGCTTCTCTCTCTGGTGCCATTCGTACTGATCGCATTCGGCTTGGCTTGGGGAATCGTTGCGCTGTTTATTTTCCTTCCGGATCGAATGACTTCACTGGTTGGCGAACTGACCGGACAACATCCACTGTTCTTTTTAGCAGTGTATGCGCCTGCGATCGCTGCCTTTATCGTTGTTATCTACTATGGTGGCGTTGCAGGCTTTCGTCGTTACCTGACCAGGTTGTTTCTTTGGCGCTGCTCTCCGGCTTGGTATGCCTTTTTGATTATCGGCATTCCCCTGCTTTTCTACGGCGGGTCTGCGTTGAAAGGGAACCTTTTCACTGAGCCATTCCCGTTCTCCTCCCTTCAGACACTTCTCGTTGCATTGCTATTCATGGCTATCAAAGGCCCAGTCGAAGAGTTTGGCTGGCGCGGCCTGGCTTTGCCGCTACTACAACGTAAGTTCGCTCCGTTTTGGGCCGGGCTGATTCTTGGAGTCATTTGGGGCTTATGGCATTTGCCAGCATTCCTGTTGAGTGGGACGCCGCAAAGTGCTTGGTCCTTCACCCCGTTTTTTGTTGGCTCTGTAGCCGTAAGCGTCATCGTGACTCAACTGTTCAACGCCTCCCGTGGGAGCATACTGCTCCCCGCACTGCTGCATTTCCAACTCATCAATCCCATCTGGCCTGATGCACAACCCTACGACACAGTCTTTTTCGTCGCCGCTGCGCTTCTCATTGTCGGGTCCAACCGAAAAGTTGTGTTCAGCAGAGCGTCGGCCGCTACGGAGGTCATTCCGAAAACCGACGGCAATATCGAAGAACGATGACGGCGTAACAATAATGGGTCAGAAATAGAAATAGACCCAACTAACTGATAGATCAGGCGGAGAATGCGTCTGCGCGAAGTTGCAAAACCAAATCAACAATAGCAGTTGTGCCCGTAACCTCGTGTCGCCGATGACCCAAGCTTTGGCCACCGCCGTGTTCCGCATTCTGGCTTTCGATGACGATACCGCCGAGGCCAATCGTCGATTCGACATGCATTGCCGTTACACCAGCGGCGTTACGGCTCTGGCTCCGCAAGCTGCGGGCGGCCATCTCCAGCGGTCGATGATATCCGGCGTCTTCACACGCACAATGAGCTCTAGACATCCCTAGACCATCTATATACCATCCCAGTAGATGTTTTGTAGCGGACAGTGAGCACCAATGACCGAGAAACGCCACGACTCCGAGAAGCTCACGCTCAATCTTGGCTATGTGGATCTGGGGCGCATCGATCTGATGGTCGCCGAAGGCTTCTACGCTAACCGAAGCGATTTCATTCGCACGGCGGTTCGCAACCAGTTGGCAAGCCACGCCAGCACCGTCGAGCAGTCTGTTGGCCGCAAGACAATGGATCTGGGGGTCCGGGAGTTCACCCGGGCTGATCTGGAAGCGGCCGTAGCGGCCGGTCAGCCGCTGGCGATCCGCGTCGTGGGCCTCGTCAGGCTTGCCTCGGATATCGATAGCGCCCTGGCATTGAACGCCATCGAATCCATTGAAGTGCTCGGCGCTCTGCAGGCTGATGCCGACCTCAAGACCGCTTTGGCCGGGCGCATTCGTTAATCTCCACGTATAGCCTTGCGAGTTCCAGAAGCAGACAACGATATGACCGCCTATTCCATGCAATTCGATGCCGTCGCCGAAGACCTGCCCGGGCCGAAGTGGCAGGCTCGCTGGCAACGATCCTGGCCGGACTACCGGGCCTGGTTCCTGGGCCGTCAGGGTCAGAACGGCCCATCGCGAGCTGCGTGTGAGCAGGCTCTCGACCACTACATGCCCGAACTGCTCCCAGTCTGGCGGCGTCTTTGTCAACTGGCGGGCAACGACGATCTCGCGGCTCGCTTTCTGTCCACCTGGTGCCCGCCAGCCTACCTGGGTGGCTGCTCGCTGGCTGCGGTGTCGCGAGGCGGCAGTATCCGGCTGGTGCGTAACTACGATCTGTCGCCCGAACTCAACGAAGGTCTGCTGCTGCGTTCAGCGTGGACCGGCACGCCGGTCATGGGCATGATCGAATTTCTATGGGGTCTGTCAGATGGCATCAACCAACACGGCCTCGCAGTGGCTCTGGCGTACGGTGGGCGCGAGACCACTGGCCGGGGATTCGGCATCACGACGATACTGCGCTACCTGATGGAAACCTGCACCACGGTAGCTGACGCCCTTGCCGTGCTACAACGAGTGCCCTCTCACATGGCCTACAACATCTCGCTGGCCGATCGTTCCGGCATGACACTCAGTGTGGAACTGCAACCCGGTGGCGGCGTGCGGATCATGGAAGACGCCATCGCGACCAACCATCAACACGGTGCCGAACGGGCGAGCCGACCCGAGTTCACCCAGACGGTGGAACGCCTGGACCATCTGGCTGCTCTGTTGACGACTGCTATCGAGCCTGATGCGTTGGCACCTGAATTTCTCAGGGCACCCTTGTTCCAATCGAACTATGCCGGTGGGCTAGGCACTTTGTTCACCGCTGAATACGATCCTTCGAAGGGTGAGCTGGTGCTGTGGTGGCCCGGCAGTCGCTGGCCCCAGTCGCTCGCTGAATTTCAGGAAGGCAGTCGCCACGTTCCACTGAGCACACATGTTCAACCAACGGCCGACTACGCGCACTATGGCAACCCCGGCCTGGAAACAACCTGGTTGGATGCACTGGCCAGTCTGTCACCGCATGTTGCGAACCCGGAAGCCTTTGAGCATTGGCTGCAAACGGCGCGCGGTGGCGATCCAGACTGGATGGCGTTGTCAGGCGTTTTTTACGCGACAACAGGCCGACGCGACGCCAACTGCCATTGACCAACACAACAGTCCATTGGACCCCGCGAGATTAGCCGGCACCCCAGACATGTCCCGTTTCATCGCCCCACCCTTTTGGGGCCTACCTTACGCCAAGCGTTCCATCGAGTACTGATGAATAGAATCAATCCAAAAAAGCTACTGAACAGCAAATGGACTGCTGTGGCACCGACAAGGAAAGAAAAGCATTTCATAGTATCTGAAGTTGAATTTGATGAAGATGCTATTGTCATTTCATGCCACATAGAAGCCGTTATGTCCAAACGCTCTATCCCAATAAATTGGCATGAACTAAAAGATGATAGAATTTGGGTTCATGGCTGGAAATAGCTGAGCATATTCATGAAATACACCCAACCAGGCCAGGCAGTGAGGCGGTTTCCTCGTGCGCTGCTTGAAGCGTTATGCATCCATAGTGCTCTCACAGCGGCATCGTGAAAGAGTGGAAATTGGCAAAATCGCGAATTGATCGACACCGTCTATTTGTAGACCCTGCATCCTATCGATAGGCTTGTGCGAAAACATGGTCTACATATGGAGACACTAATATGACCAATCAAAAATCTTTTCCACTCCAAAAGGAAGGACGCTTCTATCTCTCCGAGGGTGGCACTGAAACCGAGATTTTGTACAAATACGGCTTTGAGTTACCTCAGTTTGCGATGTTCCCTTTGCTCGATAATCCAGAGGCGGTATCGAAGATGCAGGGGATGTACCGCGACTACCTGGATGTAGTCGCAATGCACGGAATGTGTGCACTCATAGGTGGTCTGGATTACCGCGCCAGCCCGGACTGGGGTAAGCTACTGGGTTACTCTCCGGAGGGCTTGTCAGAAGCAAATCACAAGTCGATCAATTTTCTACGAGAGGTTGCGAACGAATACGCGTCAGATATTCCGGAGATTTTGATACAGGGACTTGTAGGCCCACGCGGCGATGCCTACGAACGGAATCTAAAAATCACAGAAAATGAGGCTGAGGATTATCATTCCATCCAGCTTACGACATTGAAAGACGCTAATGTTGATTTGGCTTTAGCGATAACCTTTAACAATATTCCAGAGGCCATCGGTGTAGCCCGGGCGGCTAAGAACATTGGGGTTCCGCTAGCTATATCTCTTTCCCTGGACAGCTCATCAAGACTCAATTCGGGCCCCAGTCTTGCCGATGCAATTACCACGATTGACGGCGAGACGGATTTCGCACCGGAGTTCTATTTGATAAATTGCTCTCATCCCCTGGAGTACGAGCCTGCTATCGAATCAGGCGATTGGATAGATAGGATTAGGGGCGTCAGACCCAATGCTTCAAAAATGGAAAAGATAGCACTTTGCAAGATCGGGCATCTCGAAGAGGGTGACCCTGTGGAACTCGGCGTGCAATGCGGAGACCTGGCACGGCGTTATCCTCATATGGATATTTGGGGAGGATGCTGTGGCACCTGGGCGACACATCTGGACCAGATCGCAAAGAACATTCGCCAAACGGCATGAAGAGACATGAACCACCGAAAAGTCATCGATGCTCCGTCATCTACCTCCGAGAGCTTCCACATCCCAGAATCCACGTTAACCGGCGGCCAGACGAGGGGAACCGAGAATCCGCGGATAGCGATGCAATAGCTGCGCAGGTAGTGCCATCGAGCAAACGGGCAACTAACGGGCTCCCGAGCCAGAGACGCGACTCAGACTGGCTCGGGCGCGCCGCTTCCAGTCTCGAAGAGAAAATCGATTCGCCGCCTCCCTTCTGCCTCAACACAACGCCTGCCTAAGACGCTTTTCGCACCGGTCAGCACTTGGCCGAGGCCCGGAAGACCCTTGCGGCGTGGATTCATAATGCGTCGTCTTCCCTCCCAGAAGGTCACCCTGTGATAGTGGGCGCTCGCGGGGTCCCACTTCGACTCCATGAAGGAAGGTCTGATCTATTCGTGTACGTGCATCTTGGGACTGAAATGCACAGTTTCATCGGTTATAGGGCTTACGCAAGCCGCACCGCCCGCCGTTCAAGAAACGGTTTGGCTGACCAGCCGGGAATGCACTACGCTGATTGAACCGATGCAACCCAGCCTGAAGCGCCGGTCATTTGAAGGTTACATGTAACGGGTACTCTCGTTACAGAACCCAGGACGACGCAATTGCATGGATACGCCACCAGGCTTTTCAAGTGTTAAAGTAATGGCCTTGTCGGCAAGAGGATACACCATGAACGATGTTTCAAAAGACGATGCCGTAATGGCCACGCTACTGACGCGGTTCGAAAAATTCAGACTGCCCCACGCCCTGGAGATCAAGAAAAATGTGGACGCGGGCGAGACGCTGACCGAGCACGAACTGACGCATCTGGAGGAACTCTTGCTGGACTCGAACAAGATTAAAGCGATGATCGATGAACGACCCGAACTCCAGGACCTCTATGCCAAAGCGGTCCATCTCTACCACGAGATTACAACAAAGGCCGTTGAAAATGAGCGGGGGTCTGGCTCCGGCAGCTGAAATACAGCCGTGCCCTGGTGCCAAACCCGCGCACGGCGAACTGGGATCTGACCAACATGCCGATTCAGTCAACCGGCAGCACACATTCGGAAGAATCCGCTGCAGGTGCCGCGGCGATACGCTGAAGATCCTCCAGCACCTCTTTCTGGAAAATTGCCGGGTCAACCTCTTCGACCAAGCTGATGAGTGACTTCGGGTTGTCTTTCACCGACACCTTATAGCCATTGGCTGGATCAAGGTCGTTCAAGTCGATGGCAACATCAACCGGTCGCGCTTCGGTCACAAAATCGGGCGTGGCCATACCGACTACCACGATGGGGTTGGCAGGTGTGAACTGTTGCCCAGCGTGATCGGCGATAACGGTGCGCAGCGGCGGAATCATCTCCATCAGGTGGTGGTCCCAGCTGCCCGCGGCAAACAAAAAAGTCTCGAACGCTGGGACCTGGCATTTTCGACTCACCAACTCGCTGATGATCGCCGGAAAGCCATTATTTTTGGTCCATAAACTGGCGGGCAAGCGCCGCCTTACGGCCCGCATGCATCCCAGTGGTGCCGACGAAGGCTATCTCCGCCGGGAACTCCGCAGCAAGAAGCATAAACGCCACGCGATCATCCGGCTCCATATCGACTATGACCAGCAGATTGCGGTCCTGGGCGAGCGCAGTTGGTTGATACACAAAACCAATGCAACAAGCTGCGTCGTACGTACCAGCCCAGCCCGAACACTGAACAAGACGCCGCTGGATCCAACTTCTTTAGAACCCATAACTCATCGCACTTGGTTTCAATAGGAACAGTCGGGATTTAGGGAGACCCAGCACACCGAAGGGCGTTCCGATCAATCCAATCGATCTCGCCAGTGTTGATTGCGCCGCCACAGGGCCCAACGTGCGCCCCGGCCTTGCAGTCAGCATTTGGGAAGACAGAGCGATTATTTTACACGCATGGTCGCTTTTTTCTTTGGGAGCCGGTGAAAATCCGGCTGAAGAGTTTACAACAGTATCTTGCCGGCTCCGGGCCCAACATGATGGCTGCACGCCACGCATCCGCTCCGCGCCCACGATCCGATGCCGCCGTATGCACCTGCGTCTTCCCTGCGGTTCCTGGTGCGTAGATATAAGCCAATGAAATTTCGCCACTCATGAACCACACTCTTTACAGGGAGTTGCATCATCGACGATCTGCCTGCTTGAGGTTTGACGCGCAACGTATGACCACTGAAGGCCCCTCCTTTTAACGGGGCCTCGAAATAGGGAGCACCACCATGGCCAAGGAAGCAGTCTCGAAGCGCCGCGCCAACGACAAGACACCGAAACAGCGAGCCAAGCCTGCCGGCAACCGTGGGGTCAAGACCCCACCGGAACCGGCGGAGGGCACCGTCAGCGGACAATCGCTGAATGATGCGCAAGTCGAAGAAGCGCTGGTTACGGGTGAGCATCGGCAACTGCTCGAAGCGTACTTCGGCGAAGAGGCCTATGAGGAACTCACCCGCATGGCTACACGCGCCCGGACCGCACGGGTTCGGGGAGGCCCGCGCGTTCTGATCCTACCCGGAATCATGGGCTCGAAATTGGGTCGTCGTCGACTGATCTTCAACGACACCATCTGGATTGATCCGGTGGACATCATCGCGGGCGCGCTGGAAACCCTGGCGGTTCCGGCAGGCGCGCCGGATATCGAGCCCATTGGGGTCATTCTGCTCGCCTATCTGAAACTGAAGCTTCGCCTTCAACTGGCCGGGTTTGACGCGGATTTCTATCCGTTTGACTGGCGGAACGACATTGCCGGGTCCGGCGCACAGTTGGCCGAGCGCATTCGGGAGGAGACCTCGGAAGACAGTTCACGCAAAACCGTCTACCTGGTCGCGCACAGCATGGGGGGATTGGTGTCGCGTGCGGCGATCAAGCTGCTCGATGCCGAACCGGAAGATGCAAGCAGGGTGCAACGGCTGATCATGCTGGGGACCCCGAATTTCGGCTCCTTTTCACCCGTCCAAGCCCTATCCGGCAATCACTCTCTGGTCAAGAAGGTTGCGGCTCTCGACGTCGCCCATACCGAGCAAGAACTGGTCAATGACGTTTTCAATACTTTTCTGGGCCTGTACCAGATGCTGCCGGCGCGCGAGAAATACGCCGACCTCGACCTGTACACCCTGACCACCTGGCCGCAAACCGGTATCGCGCCGCGCAGCGAACTTTTGCAGAGCGCACCCGACATCCACGCACACCTTGCCGACGGGCGCGATCAGTTCACGCTCATCGCCGGGGTGAACCAGGCCACCATCGTGGGTGTCCGTCGCGAAGGCGACGCGTTTCAATTCAGCCAATCGAAGGAGGGGGACGGCACGGTTCCGTTGGCGTTTGCCGAACTGTCGGGAGCCCAGACCTACTACGTGGAAGAGGAGCATGGAAGCCTGCCGAACAACGAGGCCGTGGCACATGCTGTCATCGACCTGATCGAAACGGGTAAGACCGAGCTGCTACCCGACAGCTGGGCGCCGGCCCAACGTGGCATGGCATGGGAGGTAGATCGCACCGAACTCACGCGACAACCCTTTGGCGGACGTACGGGTAACGACATCAGTCCGCGGGAACGAAGACACCTGCTGGACGAATTCGCCGCGCCGTTGCGGGCGACAGGTGTCGGAACACCGCCGACCACCGCCGGCGAAAAACTCGGAATCAGCCTCGAACCCATTATCGTTGGCCGCCGGCGGCAACAACGCATCGACCTCAGGCTGGCCCATGGCGACATCCGCCAGGTCGATACCAGGGCGCTGGTTCTGGGCTTGTACAAAGACGTCGCGCCGACCGGCGCCGCCAGCGCCATCGATGCGGTCCTGGGTGGTGCGATCACCGAGTTCTCGGAACGGCGAATGCTGTCCGTGGATGTAGGCAACGTGTTCATCATGCCGGCCAACCGGTACCGGACCGGGGCGGACCTGGTGGTGTTCGCCGGGCTGGGCACCTACGACGACTTTGGCGAAGAAGTGCTGCGGCTGGTGGCGGAAAACGTCGCCAGAGCACTGACGCGGACCAAGGTGGAGGAGTTCGCCACGGTGCTGCTTGGCGCAGGCTCCGGTCTCAGCAGTGCAACCGTGCTGGCAAATCTGGTCGAGGGCTTTCTCCGGGGCCTTACCGACGGCGCCGAACGACAAAGGCTGCGTGCAATCACCCTGTGTGAGCGAGACAGTGAGCGCTACGCCTCGATGCATCGGGAAATGCTGAGACTCAGCACGACCTCCCTGTTCGATGACGTCCAGGTCAGCATCGAGACCCAGGAATTGCCGCCAATGATCCTGTCACCGGTCAGGTCCTCACGCGCCCAGGACGACATGCCGGACCCGATTTATCTGTTGGTGCGCGAAATGGACGACCTGTCGCCCACAACAACCGATGCGTCACTCGAAGCGTCCTTCACCATTCGCGCATCGGTACTCTCCGCGGGAAGCAAGGCAACCGTGATCACCGACTCGATCGAAGTCGACGGTAAGCAACTCAATCTGCATTTGGAACAAATCGAAACACGGGAATTCGGGATCGACATACTGCCCCGGTTCGGTGCCGAGCTTGCCCGGCAGGTGCTACCCGGAACAATACAAAAGGCGTTGCTTGCCACAACTGAACGCCCCCTGGTCGTAATACACGATGCCCGTTGCAGTCGCATTCCCTGGGAGACCATCAATCTCGGGAGTCAGGATTCCGCGGATGCGTTTTACCCCGCGGCAACGAACGGCCTGAGTCGCAAATACGAAGCTGAAAACCTGAGCGTTGCGAAATGGCTCGATGAACGGCGCCTGGCGGATGAGCTCTCGGTGCTGTTGATCGTAAACCCGACGCTGGACCTGAACGGGGCGGAAGCCGAAGGGGATCGGATAAAGAGCATCCTCCAATCGGACCCCGCCATCCGCTTCGATGAACTGCGCGGCAGCGCGGCGACCTACAGCGCGGTCAAGGCCGCATTCCGCTCCGGCCGTTATGACGTGATTCACTACGCGGGGCACGCGTTTTTCGACCCGGTCAACCGGGCACGCAGCGGCCTGCTCTGTCACGGCAAGCAAGTGCTCAATGGGATCGACATGGCGCAGTTGGAGCGGCTGCCCGCGCTGGTGTTTTTCAACGCCTGCGAATCGGGCCGGCTGCGCAGCCAACCCGACCGGGTTCACTCCGAACGCAAACGCAAAAATGGCGAAGGAACCGCGTTGCGTCTGGAAACCAATATCGGGCTTGCAGAGTCGCTTCTCAGAGCGGGAGTCGGGAACTATGTCGGCACTTACTGGCCCGTCGGGGACGCCGCGGCCAAGGAATTCGGCAGGACCTTCTACACGGCGATAACCCGGGGCGAAACCATCGGGAAGTCACTGAATGACGCGCGCGCTGCCGTGCAAGCCCTGCCGTCGGTCGATTGGGCCGACTATGTGCACTACGGGAGCCCCGGGTTTACGATAAAGCGCAGCAGAACCTAGTGTCCCGTCCCATAAGTTCGTAGCGTTTCAGAGCGCCCCAGATACGCCAATGCAAGGCACAGGTGCGAAGGCATAGCCAGCTCTGTCAAGCAGCTGCAACGCCGCAGTGGCGTATCTGCGGCGCTCCCGACGGGCAAGGCGATAAGCGCCCATCCGCGGTGTTGGGCGCGCTTGAATGAGCGCAGGCTAGTCCTGCGCCCGCCCGCCTAGCGCCTGGGCGCTTCTCGCCTTGCTGATATGCAACGAACTTGTGGGACGGGACACTAGCCTGGGGAAGCAGGCAGTTTGTCCATTCACTCTGCTGAGCGCGTGGGCAGTGCCGCCCACGCTAGAGTAAGCACTGTACTCATGGGAGCGGCTACGTGGGATTCAGCTGCACCAGGTGAACATTGGAACCAGGTGCCTGCGCGGCCTCACGAAAATAACCACTGAGCAGCTCGGACTGTTCGAAGCGCTGGAGGTGAAAACACCGGCCTCCAACGCCGTGTAGTGCAACATTTTGATGCCCGATCCATATCAATCAGCGGCTTACGCCCCTAACTGTCGAACTTCGGGGCTCAGGGCCTGTGCGGAGAACGGGTAGACACCCTGGGCTGCGGGATGAGTTCCAACACCTGGATTCACGGATTCCTTCACGGAGAGAGCGGTTCACGCCGATGATATGCGGTGGATCAAGACCACCAAGAGTTCCGATGGAGGGGATGAATTTGGGAAATATCACCTTACTGATGGCTTCACGCTTTAAAAAGGCCTCCGGATGCCGATGAGTCCGAATTCTTCCTGAGCGTTTGTTGGAATACGAACTGACTCGATTGAGTCAAATGTCGGCCCGCGGAGGGCCGTTACCGAAATGTGCAGCATGGCAAAGAGAAACGCTTACGCAGAATTGGAAACCACCACTTCTTTGAATGTCACTCTGCAGTAGGTGACCCCGGAGCTTGAACCTACCAGCCAGCTCATGTGTAGCCACTTCTGACCCTATGGAGTCGCTAGTCGAAAGGATGTCGCACGCATCCTGAAAAGGATTGAGGCATTGCGCAATGACCCGCGTAGTGAAGGGTGCGTAAAACTGTCTGCTCAAGAAAGGTATCGAGTTCGACAGGGAGTCTATCGAATAGTCTATGAAATCCGTGAGCATGAGCTCGTTATCATTGTTATCAAAGTCGCCCATCGTTCATCTGCCTATAAGGGCGGCTAACAATCGTGTCCGTATCGTGCAGCCGAGGGACAATTGGCTGAAGCACCTAACAGGCACATGCAATCGTGCAAACTAGTCGCTACGCGTGCAATTTGTCGCTGATGCGGGGCGCTCGCTCGTAGGGGGAACGGATTTCCATGACCTCGTTTGCTTGCCTGCTGGCTGAAGTTCGCGCGTGCACCATCTGCGCGTCCCAGCTACCGCATGGCGTTCGGCCGGTGCTCCAGGTACACCCGCGGGCTCGGGTATTGATCGCAGGTCAAGCGCCAGGACAAAAGGTGCATGAGTCTGGCGTACCGTTTGCGGACGCCAGCGGAGATCGACTGCGAGAGTGGATGGGGGTGACGCGCCAAGTGTTTTACGACCCAAAGCAGATCGCGATTTTGCCGATGGGATTCTGTTTCCCGGGCACCGGGAAGTCCGGGGATCTCCCGCCCCGCCACGAGTGCGCCCCAGCGTGGCGCGCTCCGCTTCTTGAGCACCTTAGAGAGTTAGAGCTGACCCTGTTAATCGGGCAGTATGCTCAGGCTTACCATTTGGGCCAGGGTAAAGTGCCAGTCACCGAAACGGTCAAGTCGTGGCGTTCCCATTGGCCGGCTGTGGTGCCTCTGCCGCATCCGAGCCCGCGAAACAATATCTGGCTCCGCCGTAATCCGTGGTTCGAAGGGGACGTGCTTCCAGCGCTGCGGACGCGGGTCTCAGAGTCACTCGGCGATAAGCCGGGCTAAGGAGCATTTGACGTATTCGTGAACGAGCATCTTGGGACTGAAATGCACAGCTCCATCGTTGCAGATCCTGGCAATAGAACAACTATTACCCGCGATCTGCCCGCGTTCCGCCCCTTGAATCTGCACATTTCACCCTCCAATCTGCTTCGCCCAGAATGAATCAGAGGCTCCCTAACAAAAATAATCAGCGGACGGCGCTGCGCGCAGAGCGCTTGGGCCGGGAGAGAATCAGACGGGGCACTACTCCGTTTCAGCGTCACCGCATTTGGGGTGCTGGTAAAACTCGCAAACGGACTCTTCGGTCATAGCCCCCTCAGCCAAACGGGCGTTGTTGCGCATCCTAAATCGAGTGAACGAGGGCTCGTGGCGTAGCAACATACGACCACTGGCGATCAACTGATCCACCTCTCGGTCCGAAAGCTCCAGGCTGGTGGGCATGTTGTTAAGCATGGAACTGGCGTCTTTGAATTGAACATGATCGAAGCTGACTTCACTGAAGTAAATCTGCAGGGGCAACGCTTCGTTCCGGGCTTTTTGTGCGAGCTGTTCGATATTCAGGCGTAGACGGTCAACGGTTTCCTGGTTGTACCGGCTCATCTGCGCATCCAGAAAGGCGCCCATGGTCGTGGCGGGTTTCGGTTTGCTGGGAGACTGCTCAATGAAAGAGTCCGGTCTTACCGCCGCATTCACCAGGATGATCACCAGATTCTTTACGGCATGCTCCTTAAGCCACTGAAAACGCAGTTCGTTCAGGCCTTCGGTGCGATCGATCATTGCGCGTAGGCCCAGGTTGTCGGCGATCCCGCCGTCTACCAGGTGTATGTATTTGCGCTGTTCCACATCGCGATAGGATTTCAAGCCCTCCACGAGCTGTTCCTGCGCCTCGCCTTGGATTTCGGTCTGCTCAAGAATGGACCAGTTCCGAGTACCGGTAATATCGCACTGATCGGCGTAGTTTTTCAGCACCACGGTGGGAAAAGCGACCGGCACAGCGGAGGAGGCGGTGACTGCGCGGGCCACCTTCAGGGTGCCCAGGTCCGAACACATCAAATCGAACAGGTCCTGGCTGAAGGTGAAGCGCAGGCCACTGGTCAGATCGGTGGCGTTGATATCGATAAAGGGGGGACCGTTCTGGGCCATATCGTTGAACGTGGCCCCCTTAAATATGGCCTTGTCATAGTAATCTATGGCCATCTCCGTTCGATCAAAACCGTCGGTGGCACTCCTTACCCAGTAGACGGGGTTGAAAAGTCTGCGTATCAGCGTGCTCTGCACGCTCTGGCGCAGAAACACCTCCTCATAGTCCTCGAACAACTTGTCCCGGAACACACCGTAGTACGCGGCGGTAAAGCTGCCACCGGATACGGAGGAGATGGAATCCACTTCATCCAACAGCCTGATTTCAACGCCCTCATTGTCGATCAGGGTGTCGCGCAATTCCTCCATCACACCGTAGGACAGCGCCGCCGCCCGTGTTCCACCACCTGAGAATGCCAGCAGAATCAGCGAGTCGCCCAAGAGTTCGTTACGGTCTACGATAACCCTCCTGTAGCCGCTGTCTTCGTCCACACGGGTGATGGGTTGGTTGGCCGGTTTGTAGGTGCCAGCGCAGCCCGCGAGCAGGCTGAGAAGGCATAGAGCAATCCACCTTCCCGATCGACTCCAAACGGCGCTTCCGGAATCTGAGAGGGCCTTACTCGATACAGACACCGAATCAGAGTCCAGGCGTGGACAATCGCCAGCCAACGCCTACGCACCGTATCTCATAGTCGCTATGGAACATTCGGTTCATCCATCAAATCCAGGAAAGTTCCGCCGAAAATGAACGCCCTTCGCTGCTCAATCCACACAAAGACGAACTTTGGCGACGCAGACGGGACGCCAACGTGAGCAGCCAACTCTGAACCGCTTCCGATGCAACGCTCTGATCTATCCCTATTTGTTAGGCAGTGCGCCTGCCGACCTGATCTCCAAAGAGCGTTTGGAGGGTCTCCGAAGCCCGCCGCTTTGCTTCCGGTGTCACATGCACCGCAACGGTCGCCAGCGCGGCTACCAGAACGCCCAGATCGTCCGCATAGCCAACGGCCGGCGTGAAGTCCGGGATTGCGTCGGCGGGAAATATGAAGTAGCCCAGCGCCACGGTAATAGTGGTTTTGGCCCACACAGGTACGTTCGGCTCCATCAAGGTGTAATAGAGTACGAGCGCCTTTTCGATTACTTCCAGGCCCGCCGAGAGGGAGAACCGTTTGATCTTCGCCCAGAACGAGTTCTCCGAGTACGCCTGCTGAAATTTGTCTATCTCGTCCGCCATCGTCCCTCTCAGATACAAGGCCCCTGTGACCCATTCGTAAACATGCACCTTGGGGCTCAAGTGCACCGCTTAATCGTTGCGGATCTTGGCAATAGAATAACTATTGTCCGCAATCCGCGCCTTGAATCTGCACAGTCTCCCTAAATCGTCAAAGTATATTATCCACCAACTCGGTTCCGCCCTGCTTCCTTCGCTTTATACAAGTTGTCATCCGCTCTTTTCAATGGCGCGGTATGATCGATATCAGTCTCTTCGATCTCCGACACACCTATGCTGACCGTAGGTGAAATGTCTTCATTTTCTGCCGTTAGTGAAATGCTCAAAATAACTTTTCTCAACTTTTCCGCAATTACAGACGCTGTGCTCTTATTAGTGCAAGGCAGTAGAATACAAAACTCATCGCCACCGACCCTTGCCATCTTATCGTGCAGCCTCAGATTTAATTCACATGATTGCGCAATAGTCTGAATTGCATTATCTCCGACTGAATGCCCGTACTTATCATTAATTTCCTTGAAGTGATCTATATCGAGCATAAGCAGTGAATACACTTCACCGCTTCGCTTGAAACGTGATAGCTCGTTCTCTGCAATCTCGTCGAATGACCTTCTATTCAGCAATCCCGTCAATGGATCTGTTCTTGACAATATCTCGAGTTTCTTCTCAATATCTTTCTGCTCTGTGACATCACGCTGCACACTAACAAAATGCGTCACGACCCCTTCAGCATTCCTCAATGGAAGAATGCTTAAATCAAGCCAATATCCATCTCCGGTTTTCGAGTAATTTTTAATGGTTACTCTAATGGGTGTTTTTTGCTCCAATCCCTGCCGGATAATTTTCTTGGTTTCTGCGTCGGTTTCATCCGATTGCAATATTCTTGGGTTTTTACCCAGAATTTCTTTTTGACTATAACCCGTTAACTCTGTAAATGCCTTGTTTGCGTATACAATCTCTGGGCCCGGCTCATCAATAGGATATGATTTTGTTACAAGAATCACATCTCTGGCAAATTCCACTATATCCTTAAAATTGAGATCGAATTCTTTCATGTGTGCGTGATCTATTCACTTGCTCCCGGCAAGGGGGCACGGCTAGGGAAGGTCTGCTTCTCTCCCTGCTCGCCGTACCGAACGGGTACTGCGGCACGCTGCCTGGGCCTACCCCGGTGCCTGTGGCCAACCTTCAGGCCGAGTGCCTGCTCGATCTGAGCGCGAAAACCTGCGTTGCCAAGCGGCGTGCCGGTCTGCAGACCGGCACGCGCATCACCCATTGTTCCGCATCGGGCTGAGTTTCGACAAGGCCGCGATGCGCGGCTTCGCTGCCAGGGAGCCAAGCGATAGCAAACTCGGCTGCTAAGCGGCCAGCGGAGTATCTTCCCTGAGGCATGCGCTCGGTAACTCGATCAACGACAGTCTTCGGCCTATCCACAGAACGTCGGTGTGGATAGCGCACCCGTGCAAATCCGCCCCTTGCGAGGCATGACAATGCCCCCTCATTCGGGTGGGTATGCACAAGTATAGTGCAGAAAAGGGCTCCAACCCTTTGCCCCCTTTCACCTTCGACCGAATTTGAGGCCGTTGTTGCCAGCTCTTTAGTGGCTTTGGCGATTTCGTTTATCGCCTCGGTTTCACCGCTCACAAGTACAACCTGAGAAACACAATGGAGCAGACCGGAAATTGCCGTCCTTTATCACGGGTGGAGCTGGCGATCGACAGCGTGCTTTGTTTGATTTTTTCAGCTCGCCGAAACGCGTAGCGGCAGCTCCCTGCCTTCACCCCTTGGGTTCAATTGCTCGGAGATGCCCCCTACTACCAAGATGCTGTCAGAGCGGTTCATTCGGCTCGGGAGGGCCATCAGCATGGCCTGCTTTGCGGGTTGGCGTCATACTCGGCTCTGCGATACGCGAGGATTGAGAAGCCCTGCCATGACCTGGCTGGACCAAGATCCTCCGTTCGCGGAAGTCCGACGGAGTTTTAATGGATGTTCAGGTGGTGAATCGTGAGTGAAAACGCAGCAGAGGCGAACACGATACAGACGGCTGTGACCGGGACGCCGGTGATTCGCCGCCCCGCAACCCTGGAACAGTTGGTGGATTGGGGACCGATCCCCACCATGATCCAGGGGCTGTCCCAGACCTCGGGCGCGTTGTTGCACAAGGGTGAGGACGGGCGTTCCGAATGCGGTGTCTGGGTGTGCACGCCGGGTGTATGGGACTGCCACGTGACCCGCGACGAGTTCTGCTATTTCCTCTCCGGCCGCTGCACCTACGTGCATGAAAACGGCGAGGTCATCGAGATCGAGCCGGAGACCGCGGCTTTTTTCCGCCAGGACTGGCGGGGCACCTGCACCGTGCACGAGACGGTGCGCAAGGTTTACATGATTCGATGACCGGCGTGAACGGATTCGATCCCAACATGCCCTGTTGTTTTGTCGCACCGGATTTTCGCCAAGGTGACCCTGGGAGCGGCATCGAGGTATTGGATCCGGCCACGCTGACCCGGGTTGGCAGCAGACTGAACACCAACCGCGCGACCCTGGAGCGGATCGTGGCCGATGCCAACGCCGCTCAGGCCCACTGGGGCGCGCTGGACACCAAGACCCGCGCCGCCGCCCTGCATCGGATCGCCGACCGCATTGAACAGACCGATCCGAAGCCGCTGTCCACCCTGCTGACCCGGGAGATGGGCAAGCCTTATCCTGAATCGGTGGGCGAGCTTGCCAATTGTGGCGGCGTGTTTCGCTACTTCGCCGAAATGGCCCGCGACGACGGGGGCAAGATCGCCGGCACCACCCAGCCGGGTTCGTTTCAGTTCGCCCGTTACCATCCCTACGGCGTATCGATCCACATACTGCCGTTCAATTTCCCGCTGCTGATCCTGTGCTGGACGGTGGCCGCCTCCCTGGCGGCGGGAAACGCCTGCATCGTCAAACCCGCCGAGGCGACAACCCTGGCGACCCTGGGCTTCATGCCGCATTTCGCGGGACTACCAGCCGGTTTGGTGTGCTGCGTACCCGGGGATGCGGAGGTCGCCCAGAACCTGATTGCCTCCCCGGACACCCACGTGGTGGCGTTTACCGGCAGCGTGGCCGCCGGCCGGGCCGTGGGCATGGCCTGCGCCGATCGAATGAAGCCCTGCGTGATCGAAGCCGGCGGCAGCGATCCCATGATCATCTCCGCCCACGCACCTCTGGAGGTGGCGGCCAAGGGCGCGGTGACCGCGGCATTTCATCTTAGCGGCCAGATCTGCACCTCAGCCGAACGGCTGTTCGTAGTGGATGAGATCCACGACCGGTTTGTGTCGGCATTCGCCACTGAAACCGCCGGACTCAGGATCGGTAATGGCTTGGGCCGATCGGAAATTGGGCCATTGGTCAGCGAGCAGGCGCGAACCAAAGTCCAGGGGCTGGTAGAGCAGGCCTTGGCCGCAGGCGCCACCCGGGTGTGTGGGGGCGGCGTCCCGCCGGGTTTGGACACCGGCTGGTTCTTCGAACCAACCATACTCACCGACGTGTCCGCCGATATGGACATCATGAATCAGGAGTGTTTCGGGCCGGTGGCGGCCATATGCCGGGTGCGTGATTTCGACCACGCCATCCGGCTGGCCAATGAGTCACCCTATGGACTGGGGGCCTCGGTATTCACCACCGATCTGGCCGAGGCCATGAACGCCAGCGAGCGGCTGGAGGCCGGCATGGTCTGGGTGAACAATCCCCTCATCGACAACGACGCATTGCCCTTTGGCGGATGGAAGATGTCGGGGGTCGGACGTGAACTCAGCCGACAGGGCCTGGATGCCTTTCGCCGCTCGAAAATGGTGGTCATAGACCATGAACCCAAGGTGCAGGACTGGTGGTATCCCTATCCGGACGACTGGTTTTTGAATCAGGGCGGTCGAAGTCTATGACCGGAAACGCGTACTGCGGTCGAGGCCAAGCGACCCCCAACGACCTGAACCCCGCAAAACCTCGAGGATGGCTGCGCCCATGACCACGATCACACTGCTGGGTGGGGCCGGACTCATGGGTTCCGGCATCGTGCGCGACCTGATTTCGGATCTCGCGATCTGTGAGTTCAAGACCCTGCGGGTCTGCGACGCGTCGCCCGAACGCACGGCGGCATTGTTGGCGGAACTGGACGACCCACGTCTAGCGGCGCATCACTTCGACGCGGCCGAACCGGGCCAGATCCGCGCCCTGATCCAGGGCGCGGATCTCTGCATCAATGCGGTGCCCACCCTGGCCGGATTTCAGATGTCGATTTTCGAAACCGCTTTGGCGGCGCGGGTACCCTATATGGATCTCGGCGGTCTCGGCGTGTTCACGGTTGAACAGAAAGGCTGGCATCAGCGGTTCGTGGACGCCGGTGTAACGGCGGTGGTGGGCACCGGCGGCGATCCGGGTCTGTCCAATGTGCTCTGCCGGGCGGTAGCCGACGAATTGGACCAAATCGAGTCTATCCGTCTCTACTGGGCGGCGGAAACGGTGGGCCCGGAGAACCCCGCGCTGGTGCCGCCCTATAGCGTATCCACCGTTCTGGCCGAGTACGCCCGGCCCAGCACCCAGTTCCTGAACGGCCGACATGTCGAGTGCGCGCCCATGACCGGGGTGGAGATTCTCGATCTGCAGGAACCGTTCGGCCGAACCGAGTTTATGTACTCACCCCATTCCGAGCCGCTGACGGTGCCCCTGGCCCAGGGTATCCGGGACAAAGGTATCCGTGATTTCACCTGGAAACTGCATCTGCCGCACCGGGAACACGAGGCCTGGGTGGGGTTGGTCAAAGCGGGTTTCGGGCACTTTGACGATCCGGTACAGGTAGACGGCCGGGCGGTTAAACCGCTGGATGTGCTGAACGCGGTGATCGAACGCAACATCGAACGCAATCGCCACCGCATGCCCGAGCAGGAAAACCACGAAATCCATTTCGCCATCGGCGCCGGGCAACGCAACGGTGCGCCAGCCACGGTACGCTGCGAAGTGCTGGTCAGACCCGACAACCGCTACGCCCCCTACGTGGATGCAACCACCTCCATGAACGCCTCAATCGCCGCACAACTCATGCTCACCTCGGACGCCATGCCGGGGGTATGGGCGCCGGAGGAGTATTTCGACGTAAAGCGCTACTTTGTCGAGTTGGCGCGCCGTGGCTTCCAGGTCCACACCCAAATCGACTAAAGGCACGGAAAACCCAACCGGTTGCGACAGAAATGACGCTGCCAGGCATTGTGCCTGGGGCGCCTTCGGGTCGATGCTCGCGCTATCAGAGGCGTGATTCGGGACCGGGCCATGGACGACACCGAAGAAACCGTCTCTCCGCCGCTGCTTGCCGTATCGAGCATCATTCTGTCCGCCGCGCTGATGGCCGTGGCCAGCGGACTCACCTTTGCCTATATCCCGATCAAGCTGGCCTCGCTGGACTTTGAGCCCTGGGTCTCGGCCAGCATGATGCCGGCGCTGGCCCTGGGTGGGTTCGCGGGCTGCATCGCGGTGGGTCCACTGCTGCGCCTGTCCGGACACGCCCGTATTTTCATGCTGCTCTACGCCATGATCATCATCTCCATGATCATCATTGCCGCCGTGCCCAGCGTGGAGGCCTGGCTGTTGGCCCGAGCGCTCTATGGCTTTGGCGTCAACGGCATGTTCATCGTCGCCCAAAGCTGGCTGCATGACGTCAGCACCGACCGCAATCGGGGCAAGACCATCACCACGTTTTATGTGTCCTATGTGGTCTCCCTCGGTTTCGGCGCGTTCAGTATCCGATTCATCGAAATCGACGGGAATCTGATACCTCTGATCGCGACCCTGTTCGTGGCCATTGCCATGGTGCCGGTGGGGCTGACGCGCCTGAGACAGCCGGCGCCGCCGGAGCGGGTGACCGTCGCCCTGCGCAGGGTGTGGCGCATCTCACCGGTGGGTCTGGGCGGTATGTTCGCGGTGGGCGGCATGACCATGACCCTGCAGTCATTCGCCCCCATCTACGCCTATGCCGAGGGATTCCCAAAGGCGGACGTAGGGCTTCTGATGCTGCTGATGCAGCTTGGACTGCTGGTGATCCAATTTCCCATGGGGCTGCTCTCGGACCACATGGATCGCCGGCGAATTCTGCTGGCGGTCTGTATGGTCGCCAGCATGGCCGCTGGGTTTTCCATCTACGCGGACGGCAGCTATACGCTGCTGTGGATGGTGCTGATTTTCGCCGTGTGGAACGGGGCCACTGAGACCATTTACTCGGTATCCAGCGCACTGGCCAACGACCGGGCCGATCCCAAGGACTATGTGCTGTTGTCCACAACCCAGATGATCGCCTGGTCGATCTCGGGATTTGTCGTGCCCTTGATGGCAACGGTCGCCATTCAACACCTGCCCCTGTCGGTGTTCATGTGGCTGTTGGGCGCGATTTCCCTGTGCTTTGGTGTGTTCGTGTTCGTTCGGATGCGTATGACTGACGCAGTCGATCCGGAGGACCGGGAAGTCTTCCAACCCGCCACAGCGCAGGTGGTCTATCCCGGAGACTTTGTCCACCCGGAGCCAACCACGGGCGACCTGGCCGCTGAACCGGCGGAGTAGCGGCGGCCAGACCTGTGGTGGTCAGCCCGCGGCGGTTAGACCTGCAGCACCAGCTTGCCCTGATTGGCGCCGGAGAACAGCAGGTTCAGCACCTCTGGGAACGCTTGAATGCCGCCGGGGCGCACATCCTGACGAAACTTGATGCGGCCCTGATCATGCCAATCGCCCAGGGCGCGAATGGCCTCCGGATAGCGGTCGATGAAGTCAAATACGATGAAGCCGCGCATGGTCAATCGGTTGACCAGCACGGCGCGCAGATTCCTGGGCCCGGGTGGCGCCTTGGTGGCATTGTAGACGGAGATCATGCCGCACACGGCGATGCGACCAAACAGATTCATACGGGTCAGCACCGTGTCGAAGATCTCGCCGCCCACATTCTCGAAATAGACGTCCACGCCGTCCGGGCAGTGGGTATCCAGCGCCTGGGTCAGCGTGTCGTTCTTGTAGTCGATGCAGCCGTCGAAGCCGAGTTCCTCGACCACATAGCGGCATTTCTCCGGACCGCCCGCTATGCCGACTGTGCGACAACCCATAATCTTGGCCAGCTGCCCGACGATGGACCCGACCGCACCCGAAGCGGCCGACACCAACACCGTCTCACCCGCTTTCGGCTGGCCGATCTCGGTGAGCCCGAAGTAGGCCGTCATCCCGGGCATGCCAAGCCCGCCCAGCCAATCGGCAAGGGTAGCCTTGCCGGTGTCCACCACAGCCACACCGGCGCCATCGGACAGCGCGTATGCCTGCACCCCGAACAGCCCGGTGACGGTGTCGCCCACGGAGAATCCGGGATGATTCGACTTTACAACCGTGCCCCCGGCCAGCGCCCGCATCACTTCCCCGATGCCTACCGGTGGAACATAGGAGCGGCCTTCATTGATCCAACCGCGCATGGCCGGATCGATGGAGATCATCTCCACCTTGACCTGGAACTGCCCTTCGCCCGGCTCGATCCGGGGCTGTTCGGAAATGTCGAAATTTTCCCGGGTTACCAGACCCACCGGGCGTGAGGCAAGACGGGCGACGGTGTTCATATCCATATCGGAGATCTCGCTGGGTCATTGGAGTCGAAAGGGGCGCAGTGTGGGCGCTGTTGGCAACACACCGCAAGAGCGGGTTTAGGCGCCGGTGGTCCGATGCGGATTTATGCGCGTCGCCGCACGATCCGGGAAAGGGAACGGCCGGATTCGACGGGCAGTTGCTTTTCACCCGACGGGAGCGCAGCCCGCTCGCGCCTGGCCCGGAGCAGATATCCGCCCAGGGCGCCCCCCGCGGTCGACATGGCGACCAGACCCAAGGTCATGAACTGGGTAAACATGAGCAAGGAACCCAGACCCGCCATGGCAACGAACATGGTGCCGGCCTTGATGTTGGCGCCGGAGCGGGCCTTACCCACCTCCCGGGTGATCTGCTTATGAGCATCCCGCAGCACCTTCTGCTTGGCCCGCTCGGCGCTGACCTGGATGCCTTCCCGCTCCTTGGCATGGCTTTCCTTGATCCGCGCAATCTCGGACAGCGCCGTCTGGCGGCCCAACGACTGAAACCAGAATCCCGCGGTCACGGCCACGCACAGACAGGGCAACACCACCCGCAGCCACTCGAATTCACCCGACCCGGTCAGACCCAGCCACACCAGGAGGGCGGTCAAAATCTGAACAAGAACGATTCCAAGCAAATAGCGGTGCATCGTGGTGGAGTATCCATAACGGTGTCGGTCATAAGAGGCGTCTGCAGTGTGTGCTGTGTATTTGGGTCAGCGCACCCGATCATACCAGTCTGTCTGCTTGAACCAACGCTCGTAGATGACTTGGTAGCGACCGTCGGCCTTGAGCGCAGCGATCAAGCCGTTGAGCCGGTTCAGATAGTCTGGGTTTCCCTTGCGTATGGCGGCTGCGATCTGCTCCGAGGTAAAGGGTTCATCCAGGAACACCAGGTCGTCCGTTGGATTCAGGGCAAACGCGATGGCGTTGTGGGGCCGATCGTAGACAAAGGCATCGGCATCTCCCGAGCGGACCGCGGCTATGGCATCCGCTTCGGAGACGATCGGAAGATATGTGGCATTCGGCAACAGCGTTCTCACGGCCTCGGCGCCGGTGGTACCGGGCGGTGAGGCGACCACGAACTCGGCACTGTTCAAATCGAGGTACGAGCTGACCCGGCCACGATGCCTGGACGACAGCAGCACGGTCTGGCCAACCGTCATGTAGGAATCGGAAAAATCCACCCGCGCCTGCCGTTCCGGCGTTATCGACATGCCGCTGAGGATGATGTCGATGCGCCCCGAGAACAGAGCGTCGATGAGTTCGGTGAAGCGCATGTTCACCGGAGCCAGGCGCACGCCCAGTTCTTCGGCGAGTAGCTGTGCGATATCCAGGTCGAAACCAATGAAGTGGGCACTTTGCCCACTGTAACGGGGGCTCGATGGCAACAACAGGCGCTCACGGATACCGGAGCGGCGGTCGACCATTTCGAACGGCATGTAGCCCTCCGCGAATCCAACCCTGAGTTCACCGTGCCGTTGGATACGGGCCAGAATGTCGGTGGCGGCGATGGCGGGTGAAGCCGCCAGCATACACAGCACGAGCGTAATCGTAACAAGCGCAATACGCGAAACTCGGCATCCGAACATGGTTCAGGGACCCGTCTTTGAGTCCGGGACCGCGTCCACTGCGTCGACATCGACATCGACATCGGTCTGATCGTCCGGATCCAACGGTGCGATCGTCCATCCCATCCAGCCAAACACAAGTGTCACCAGAGGCGACAGCCAGTTGAAAAAGGCGAACGGCGCGTACAAGACGGTCGGTACGCCCAGGGTCGCGGTCTGGTAAGCGCCGCCGGAATTCCACGGGACCAGGTTGGCGGTTACGGTTCCCGCGTCTTCCACCACCCGCGACAAATTCTTGGCGTGCAGCCCCCTGTCCCGATAGGCCTGTGCGTACATGCGGCCCGTCATCACCACCGTCATGTACTGGTCACACAGGACCACATTCGCCCCCAGCGCGGTCAGCACGGTGGACGTAATGAGCGATCCCCGCGAGTGGGCACGCTTGAGTATGGCTTCCACGATTACCCGCATTTGCTGGGTATGTTCCATGATGCCGCCGAACATCATGGCGCAGATGACCAGGGAGATCGCGTACAGCATGGAGGTGAAACCGCCCTTGGTCAGCAGGTTGTCCACCACGTCGACACCGGTCTGACTCACATAACCACCGTAGGCGGCGCTCAAAAGCGCCTGATAGCCGTATCCCTGGAACACAAACCCCAGAATGGCGGCGGACACGGCGCCAACGACAATCCCCGGTATCGCGGGGATCTTGAAAGCCGCCAGGCCCAGCACCAGCAGGGGCGGCAACAGCAGCAGCGGATTGATGGTGAAGGTTTGCTGCAGGGTGTTGAGAATCTGATCGATTGTCGCCGTGTCGGCCTGCTGCCCACCCCAGAACAGACCGAGCACGGTCTCGATGATCAGTGTCAGTCCGATGGCCACGCCGCTGGTGTAGGTCATATGCCGAATGTGGGTGTAAAGGTCGGTGCCCGCCATCGCGGGCGCCAGGTTGGTAGTGTCGGACAACGGGGACATTTTGTCGCCAAAATAGGCGCCCGACAGCACCGCCCCAGCCACCAGGGGCAGCGGGAATCCAAGGCCGGCCCCGATTCCGATCAAGGCCACACCGATGGTGCCGCTGGTCCCCCAGGAACTGCCAGTGGCCAGCGAGGTGATGGCGCAAATGACAACGGTGGCGGGCAGAAATATCTCGGGGGACAGAACTTCCAGGCCATAGTGGAGCAGCGTGGGCACCACCCCGCTGAGAATCCAGATGCCGATCAGGATGCCGATGACCAACAGGATGATGATCGCCTGCAGGGCATTGCTGATACCAGCGATCATGCCCTTCTCGATGTCATCCCAGCCGTACCCGCAGCGCCAGGCGATCAGGGACGACGCCAGCACCCCGAGCAGCATCGGAATTTGTGGATCCATACCGTAGACGGCGATGGACAGAGTGATGCCAACCACCAGCGACAGCAAGGAGATGATCGCCTCCCAGAACCGGGGCTCGCGTGGCGCTGTTCTCGAAGTCATGGGCACATCCCTGAAAGGGGCTTCCGACCGCACTTGCCAGAGGCTGGGATTATTGTGGCCGAACGGCATCCGAGTCTCAAATTCGGCGATAAGAAGCGCATGTCGCGAGCGACGGCGGAGCCGTTGTGAGGACCAGAATGCCACTCCGTTGCGGGATGGATTCGAGGCACAAGCAGCATCACTGTGGTATTTACCGGACGGCGCCCTCTCATACGCCCACCGGGCATATGCCGCGATCATGCGTCCAGGGCGGACATCGGAACCAGTCTGGACGGCCCGGGGTCAGAACGGCTGTGAATAAACGCCTGCTCAATCGTCTGCGCTCAATCCCATTGATCGGCCTGCCCGCCTGGGTTCTTCTCAGCGGTTGCACCGGTCTTGCGGTGGTGGACGCGCTCACACCGACCGATGGGTATACCGTGGAATCGGGTATCGCCTACGGCCCCGGCCCACGCCAGAAGCTGGACGTTTATAGACCCGATCCGCCGGTCAGCAATGCGCCGGTGGTGGTGTTTTTCTACGGCGGTGGTTGGCAGGGCGGCGACCGCGCGCGGTATCGCTTTGTGGCTCAGGCGCTGACCAATCGCGGAAATGTGGTGGTAGTGCCGGACTATCGCGTTTATCCGCAGGTCCGTTTCCCGGCGTTCGTGGAGGACGGTGCCGCCGCCGTGGCCTGGACAGCCACCCATCTCACGCCTACGGGAGAAGAGCCGCTTCTGGTCATGGGCCACTCGGCGGGCGCCCACATTGCGGCCATGCTGATCACCGACACACGGTATCTTGAGACTCAGGGAGTCGATCCTGAACGCATATCGGGTTTTATCGGTCTGGCCGGGCCCTATGACTTCCTGCCGCTGGATCCGGGCTATCTCCGCACCCTGTTCGGCCCGGAGGACCGCTACCCGGATTCGCAGCCGGTGAACTTCGTCAGCGGCGAGGAGCCACCGGTTTTGCTGATCCACGGCTCAAGCGACACCACCGTGTGGCCCCGCAACAGCGTCCGTTTCGCTCAACGGCTCAGCGACCGTGGCGCCCAGGTGGATCTGAAGCTCTACCCTGATGTGGGCCACGGACCCTTGGTCGGCGCGCTGGCACCCCGCTTTCGCGATCTGGCCCCGACCCTGGACGACGTGGACGCGTTCCTGGACGGCATTACCCGGGGCGAAACCCGGACGGTGGCGGGCACACCCGGATTCACGCATCACTGAGTGACGGATCACTCAGAAAAACCAATCACCGAATCGACCGCACAATCCCTGACCGGTCCGGTCGGGGAATCTTCCGCTCTCGGCCGAAAGAACTCTTTTCGTGAACCCGGCTGTTTGGACTCGTAAGCAACACTGGGGCAGGATTGGGGCGAACAGATCCGGATCGACCCGCATCCGAGCTTCAGGCGTATCGGATCACGAATCTCAACCGCAAAGGGAGCAAACGACGATGCCGTCTTTCGATATCGTGTCCGAGGTCGACACGCACGAAGTGGCCAACGCCACCGACCAGGCCAATCGCGAGGTCGGTACCCGGTTTGATTTCAAGGGCACCGGCTCGGTCTTCGAACTGGAGGGCGGGGTGATCACCAGCGTGTCGCAATCGGATTTTCAGCTCGGTCAGATGCTGGACATCCTGCAGAGCAAACTGAACAAACGCGGCGTCGACATCGACTGTCTGGAGGTGCACGACCCGGAAATCAGCGGCAACAAGGCGCGCCAGAAGATCACGGTTCGTGAAGGCCTGAACTCGGATCAATGTCGCGAGATCGTCAAGGCGGTCAAGGCATCCAAAACCAAGGTGCAGGCGGCAATTCAGGGGGACATGGTGCGGATATCCGGGAAAAAACGTGACGACCTGCAACAAACCATTGCATTGGTGAAAGGCATGAAACTGGGTATGCCCCTGCAGTACAAGAACTTCCGGGACTGAGCCACAGCCGCAGACGGATGCGAGCAACCAACAGGTGTCCAGCGCCCATCACAGGAACGTACTGTTTATCTTGTCGGACGAACACAACCGTGACGTCCTCGGTTGCTACGGCGATCCGATCGTCCAGACACCCAATCTGGACGCCCTGGCGCGGCGGGGGGTGCGGTTCGACAGCGCCTACTGTGCCAGTCCCATCTGCGTGCCGTCGCGGGCCGCTCTGGCGGTGGGGCGCCCGGTGCACCAGACGGGCTGCTGGGACAACGCGCTCCCCTACCACGGCCAGCACACGTCCTGGCATCACGTCCTGCGGCGGCAAGGCTACCGGGTGGCTTCGATCGGGAAGCTGCATTTCCGCAGCAGCGAGGACGACAATGGCTTCAGCGAAGAGATTCTGCCGCTCCACGTGCTCAACGGAATCGGTGACGCGCGCGGGTTGTTGCGCAAACAGTTGCCGCCAAAAGCAAGACCCGGTGACCTGGCGAAGATGGCCGGTTCAGGCCTCAGCAGCTACGCGCGGTACGACCAGCGCATAGCCGACACGGCCTGCCGGTGGTTGAAGCAGGCCGCATCCGGGTCGAAGCATCAACCCTGGGCCTTGTTCGTGAGCTTTGTATTGCCGCACTTCCCGCTGATCGCGCCACAGCCCTACTTCGATCTCTACTCGGGCGAGGAAATCTGGGCCCGGCGCGCCCACAAGCGATCCCTGCCGTTGGGTCATCCGGTGCTGGACCGGATGAAACGCTTTTTATGCTACGACGCGTACTTCACGGACGAAACACGGCGCACCGCCATGCAGGCCTACTACGGCATGG
>Ga0316191_10000363_pt1 | contig 29041 bp, 25 predicted proteins | sample Eddworburr2cm_MG_FD_204928 | JGI IMG/M metagenome (GOLD analysis project Ga0316191, IMG submission 204928) | Coastal sediment microbial communities from Maine, United States - Eddy worm burrow 2 cm | ecosystem: Environmental > Aquatic > Marine > Coastal > Sediment | place: USA: Maine... | reverse complement strand
CGGTAGGCAGTCATCCAGCTGGCGTTGCTATCAACACTAACTCTAATGTTATTTATATTTCAAATAGATTCGAAGATACCGTCTCTGTAATCGACGGTAACACGAGTACGGTTAAAGATACGATCAAAGTAGGTTTTTGGCCGGCCATTCCCGATTACAATCCAGTCACCAACCGATTGTACTTACCGATCCGCTTTGACGGAGTTTGGGTATTTGATGGAACTACCAACTCCGTTATTGACACTATACCTGCTGGAGGACCAATGGCTGTTACGGTAGATGCCAGCAGAAATCATATTTATATAGTTAATCGCGAAGATATGACGGTGTCTGTTGTTGACGGTGCTTCAAACATTGTTGTAGATACAGTCCCTGTTGGTCCTGAACCACCGGGTGGCATTGAAGTAAATCCGATAACGAATCGTATTTATGTAACACATCAGGGTGAAGATACCCTTTCGGTGATCGCGTCGGTTGTGCGAGAAGTTGGTATCGACATCAAACCCGGCAACAAGCAGAACATAATCAATCCACGCGCAAAAGGTAGTATCTGGGTCGCCATTTTGTCTGATACTGATCCTGAATCTCCGTTCGATCCTTCATCGCAGGTTGATATTCCAACAGTAGAATTTGGACCCGACGGCGCAAAGGCAAATCGCCACAAAGTAAAGGACATAAACAAAGACGGGCTTGGAGACCTGTTGCTGCGCTTCAAGATCCCCGAAACTGGAATTTCCTGCGGAGACACCGAGGCGACTCTAACCGGTTATACATTTGACGGTCAGAGTTTTGCGGGAACAGACTCTATTAAGACTGTCGGCTGCAAACCTAAGAAGTGTCACAAGAATAAACATCACAAAAAGCATTATGATGATGACGATCATGACAATGATAAAAAGCATAACGGGAAACATAACAGGAAGAAATATCACGACAGAGATCATGACGACGATCATAAGAAACACTAAGGGAAGCAGCTTAACCTGAAAGGATAGATGGAGTAACGGCGGCTTTCGGGTCGCCGTTTTATTTTGAGCACACGGCAACAATCAGGCGAAGGTTATCGGGGGTGCAGGGGGTGCCCCCATGCCGCACTCGTAATTGAATATCAGTATTTGCTAAACGTCAACTGTTGGCCGGTAGTACCCCTTGCCGGCCCAGCAACAAATTGGTGATCAAGCGTCAGCGAACGGCAAGTATCTGGGCAACACAGGACATTCCTGGGGTAAGCAATTGAGTTTTCGGCTAAACGCGTACTTCCGACCCTTTCCCGCCATTCGGCGGATTCGATTGAAATTCGAGATTGTTGATAACGAACTGCTCTCTAAACGTAAGTACTTTCCCGTATTTTGAACATCTAATTAGATAGCAATTGATATCTATCAATGTTTTTCCGAAAGCATCCTGTTATATGTCTTAGAAAGAGAACGACAGGACGGCACACGTCGATAGCTTGTTTTTGTAAGCAGATATATAAATTACGAACATTATAATTAAACGGATCGGAGGTTAATCATGAGACACTTATTGCGATCACTCATCATATCTTTTGCAGTAATCGGTATTGCTTCGCCCAGCTTCGCGGGTGATGACCGCGATGACAACAAGTGGGATAGAGATAAGAAAGAGCAGAGCTATCAAAACAAGAAAGATAATCATGATCGATATCCCGGTAACCCGCTTAAGAAGATCATTGAACAGCTTGACGACTTGAACGATAAGCTCGATGAGTTGCTCGCGAATGGTGTCGATCTGCGTGGCGTCACGCAGAACTGGGATAAAAAACTGGATTCCACCAATGGGGATGCCAATGGCTGCGACTCAGACCGCTTCACGTGTATATGGCCGACAGACGAGCATCCAGATGGGGCAGCTGTGCGCGACAACGAAACGGGCTTGGTGTGGGAGCGATCGCCGGATATCGAGGTCCGGAATTGGTATGACGCTATTATTTTTTGTGGAGCTCAGGAGGTTGGGGGTCGAAAAGGCTGGCATCTTCCATTGAAGGAGCAGCTAGCAAGCCTGATTGACCCAAGTAATCGTGATCCCGCTCTACCAAGTCATCATCCATTCATAAATATACAAAACGAAACCTATCATACTGCGACAACAGCGCAGGGGTTCGATCCTACACGGGCGTGGGCGGTACAGGTTAACAACGCGGCTGTGTTTCCCACTATTCGTAAGATCCCCAATGTCCTTGTATGGAATTGGTGTGTACGCGGTGGCCAGAGTTTTGACGGACAAGATCTAGAAGATAGTCTTAACTGAGACTACTGAGCGAACAGCTCAACGTAACGTCGTCTCAGATATGCATTGCTTGGCTCTCAAGTGCCCTCGTTTCAGCGGGGGCACTTTATGTATAACGAATGACTGAAAGTGGCCGATTATCACCGTTGCCGCCCGGAATCAACAATGGGGGCTGAGAGTACATCGAACGGCAGGTGTGTAGCCGACAGGAGACCTTTAAAATAAGAAGAAATCATCACCTGCCTTCATAAATGAGCTGATACATGAGGTTTTATTGCTCGGTCAGCATAAAGCGGACATCAGCTATTGGGATGCATGAAACACCTTCCGCCTCCATGCGTTCGAGCTTCTCTAGGATTGACTCCCGCATCGCTCCGATTATCTTGGCTCGCTCTTCCTTAGTTTCGAAATTAGTCACGCTCATTTCCTGTTATCAACGACCCCTGAAGTATATACCTCGACTAAGTGCGCACCCTCTCCCAACTCTTCCAGGTTTCACTCGGTCGAATCGCTGACAGAGTCGCTCAGGTGCAGAGAGATTATGGATCAACCTGGGGCAGGTGTATGTAGGTAATTGCCGATAGTTTCAGTAAGAAAAAGCCGACATGGCTTTTATTAATAAAGCCTTAAGGTTTCATTGGTAACATAAATGCCGTTAAATAAGTCTAAGCGGCGACCATCGGATTCCCCCCCCACTGGTCGTCGTTTTTCTTTGCGAAAAGAAAACCCCGCCACTAGGACAAATCAGATTCTGGTGTCAGATCGTCGCCACTCCCCCAATCATCCAGCTCGTAATCGTCTGTCTTGTCGTCCCGCTTCGGACAACAGAAAGGGCAGCGGTCCTTGTAGCTGGTGAAGGTGTAGCGCCTACCGCAAGCATCACATTTTCTGGTGTCGGGCATGTGGTCAAGTATAAGACCTGCTGATACAAATGTGATTTTGTTGCTGCATAGAAAAAACACACCCCGAGACTGAGTCAAATCCAGGGCGTGTAGTGGTACTGATATGAGGGCTTATTATTTACCCACTGGTTACCAAGATATGGCATTACTCCCAGCCTGCATATTGTCCTGAGGTACAGACGGACAAAGAAAACCCCGCGCCAGGCGGGGCTTCAATCTAACAGACTTCGGTTACTGGTGGGTATCAATCCACTCAGAGCCGGATAAGTGGGTAATCTGATTGAGCGTTGGTCCCTCTTTCATGTCTATTGGTGATTTTAGGGTTGAAGGGGATGGATAAATAGCTTGTCAGAAGGTCTCTGCACAATGGCATGTAAGGTCTGCCCTATATATCGAACGCAACTTGAACAAACTGGGGCACCCTTCCGACTAGCTTTGTCTTATTTGCTTGGGTAAATCAAAGTCTACTGTAGGGCATGCGTAGGAAGAGCGAAAAACAGCCCACGGATGGGCTGTCGTTTATCACCTAACTCATTGATTTAATGGTAGCTACGGGTGGACTTGAACCACCGACCCCAGCATTATGAATGCTGTGCTCTAACCGGCTGAGCTACGTAGCCAAGGGGGCGTAAGGGTAACTGAAAACGGTACCTCCAGACAAGTTTCCCTGCTGATTCAGGTGGATGCAATCTGGCTGCTAAACGTTAAAGCGGAAATGCATGACATCACCGTCCTGTACGATGTAGTCCTTGCCCTCCAAACGCAATTTTCCGGCTTCTTTTGCACCATTTTCACCACCGAATGCGATGAAATCGTCGTAGGCGACCACTTCGGCGCGAATAAAGCCCTTCTCGAAATCGGTGTGGATCTCACCAGCAGCCTGTGGTGCAGTGGCGCCGACCGGTGTCGTCCAGGCGCGAACCTCTTTCACCCCGGCGGTGAAATAGGTCTGCAGCTTGAGGAGTTTATAGCCGGCGCGGATGACGCGGTTCAGTCCCGGCTCATCAAACCCCAGCTCATCCAGATACTCGTTGCGCTCTGCACTGTCGAGCTCAACCAGCTCTGCCTCAATAGCCGCACAAATGGCAACCGTCTCGGCACCCTCGTCTACCGCCCGATGACGCACTGCATCCAGGTAAGGGTTATTTTCGAAGCCGTCTTCACTGACATTGGCGACATACATCACCGGCTTGACGGTCAGCAAATGCAAGTCGTAAATCAGCGCTTGCTGCTCCTCATCAAGTGTCATACTGCTGACCATGCTGCCCGCATCAAGATGGTCTCGGACAGCCTCCAGCATGGCCAGTTTTGCCTTTGCCTCCTTGTCACCGCTCTTGGCAGTCTTGCCGGCGCGCGTAATGCCTTTCTCGACGGTCTCCAGATCGGCCAGCGCGAGTTCTGTATTGATGACTTCAATATCACGTAACGGGTCAACACTGCCGGAAACATGGACGACGTTATCATCATCAAAACAGCGCACCACCATGCAAATAGCATCGGTCTCGCGAATATTAGCCAGAAACTTGTTGCCCAGGCCCTCACCCTTTGAAGCACCGGCAACCAGTCCGGCGATGTCGACGAACTCCATGGTGGTGTTGAGTACCTTCTGTGGCTTGACGATTTCAGCCAGCCGGTCGAGACGCGAATCCGGCACCGGCACAATGCCGATATTGGGATCAATGGTGCAAAACGGGTAGTTTTCCGCCTGTATACCCGCCTCGGTGAGGGCGTTGAACAAGGTTGACTTGCCAACGTTGGGAAGACCTACGATGCCGCATTTGACGCTCATATTTATCCTGCTGGTTAAAGTCTGTTATTTCGCCGTGTGCAACTCTTTCATTGCCTTGTCAAGATTACCGGCAATGATATCCGGTAACACCTTCACGGCTTCGTCTATTGCCTGCTCAATGGCTGTCCTGTCATCACGGGATGCATTCATCAGAACATACGCCACCACATCATCACGGTGACCGGGATGCCCAATGCCAATACGCAAGCGCAGGAAATCGTTACCACCAAGATGCGGGATCAAGTCACGCAGGCCATTATGCCCACCGTGGCCACCGCCCTTTTTCAGCTTCACAGTACCCGGCGGCAGATCCAGATCGTCATGCACAATCAGGATGCTGCTACGTGGAATCTGGTAGAAACCGGCCAGTGATGCCACCGGCAGACCACTGCGGTTCATAAAGTCCAGGGGCTTCTGCAATCGACAGTCGTTGCCGGCAATCGAGCAGCGCGCAACCTCGCTTTTGTATTTGCTTTCGGACTTGAACCGGGCGTTGTACTGGCGGGCAACTTCATCTACAAACCAGAACCCGGCGTTATGCCGGGTCTGTTCGTACTTTGCACCAGGATTACCCAGCCCGGCAACGAGCTGTATGGCAGCCAAGGGTCAAAACCGCTTAGCTTTCGCCTTCACCGGCATCCTGGGCTTCCTCACCGGCGTCAACACCTTCGGCTGTCGGTGCTATTTCCTCGACTTCTTCAGCAATGCGTTTGACATGGAGGGAGACAACCGAGCTGTCATGATCCTCACCGCGCGCCAGTTCAGTCAGCGTCACACCGTCAGGCACTGTCAGGTCGGACAGGTGAATGGACTCACCCACATCGAGTGCAGACAGATCAACCTCGATATATTCAGGCAGGTCTTTCGGCAGACATTCGACCGCGACTTCTGTTAGATCGTGTGAAACCAGTCCACCCGCTTTCACACCCGGCGCAACATCCTCACCAATAAGATGCACAGGCACCTGCGTCTTCAGTTTCTCTTTGGCACTGACGCGCTGCAGATCCATGTGCATAATAATTGCCTTGCTGGGATGGCGCTGCAGATCACGCAGGATTGCCTGCGTCTCGTTGCCAGCACTTTTGACAGTCAGGATGTGCGAATAAAAGGCCTCATGATCGAGGCTGCGCAACACTTCGTTATGCGACAGTGTCAGTGCTTCAGGGTCCTTGTCGCCACCGTACATGATGGCAGGTACTTTACCCGCATGACGCAGGCGGCGGCTCGCACCCTTACCCATGTCACTGCGTGGTTCGGCATTCAATTCAAAACTTATAGCCATGTTACTTCTCCAGGTTAAAATGCACCTCGTGGTGCGGACAACTTCTTCCCCGCGACCAGGGAAGAAAAGATGCGGCAATGTCGCACCAGCAACATTGCCACGAAAAACAGTTTAATCCATATACAGTGAACTGACCGACTCTTCCATGCTGATACGTCGCATGGTTTCAGCAAGCATGGCCGCAATACTCAACTGCCTGATCTTGCTGCAGGCCTGCGCAGTTTTCTGCAGCGGAATAGTGTCTGTTACCACCAGTTCGTCCAGCTCCGAGGACTCAATATTCTCAACGGCCGAACCGGACAACACCGGGTGTGTACAGTAGGCCACCACGCGGACGGCGCCCTGCTCTTTCAGTGCCAACGCTGCCAGGCACAGGGTGCCTGCCGTATCGACCAGGTCATCGATCAGGATGCAGGTGCGTCCCTTAACCTCACCGATAATATTCATCACCCGCGCCTCATTCGGACGAGGCCGGCGTTTGTCAATAATCGCCAGGTCGGCATCGTCGAGGCGTTTTGCCAGTGCCCGCGCCCTGACGACGCCGCCGACATCCGGTGACACCACCACAATATCCGGGTACTTCTGCTTCCAGACATCACCCAGCAGGATCGGCGATGCATAGACATTATCAACCGGGATATCAAAGAACCCCTGTATCTGGTCGGCATGCAGATCCACCGTCAGCACGCGATCGGCCTTCACATTGCCAATCATCCGTGCAACGACCTTGGCCGTAATCGGAACACGTACCGAGCGTGGCCTGCGGTCCTGTCGCGCATAGCCAAAATACGGCACCACCGCAGTAATACGTTGTGCTGATGAGCGCCGCACGGCATCAATCAGCACCAGCAATTCCATCAGGTTGTCGTTCGTCGGTGCGCACGTCGGCTGCAACACGAAAACATCCTTGCCGCGAACGTTCTCGTTAACTTCTACCTGCACTTCACCGTCGCTGAAACTGCCAACACTGGCATCACCCAGGTGCAGGTGTAAATGTTCGACCACTGCCTGCGCCAGCTTCGGATTCGCATTCCCGGTGAACACCATTATCTGGCTGTCTGAATCCGATGTAGACATAGTGTTCATAGCTTATCTATCCTGCCGCATTTTGCGTCAGTGCACATCGCTACGCGATGATTCCAATTGGCTGGGACGGCAGGATTATTCGTCGCTGCGCGCCTCACCCTGCGGGCCGCTGCCGCTCTGCGGCAACGTTCTCTCGCGCTGTCGCGCTCGAGTCGAACCTTGAGGTTCTCATCCTGCCGCATTTTGCGTCAGTGCACATCGCTACGCGATGATTCCAATTGGCTGGGACGGCAGGATTCGAACCTGCGCATACGGGGATCAAAACCCCGGGCCTTACCGCTTGGCGACGTCCCAATTAATCTTTAATGACCCACCCGTATGGGACTTTTATCTTTTCACTCCATCGCGGTCAGCAGGGGGGAGCGGTTTATACCCCGTGCCACAAAGCCGGACCAGTTAGCCGGCACCTGTACTGCCACCGCCTGCGCATCCGCCTCTGTTTCGAACGCGGCAAAGACACAGCCACCGGTACCGGTCATTCGCGCATGAGAAAATGCACTCAACCAGTCAAGGGCCGCCCCCACGTCCGGATACCTGTGGCGGACCACGGCCTCGCAGTCATTTTGACCTGCGCCCGCAAGAAGGTCGGGTATTCTCGTTCGGGGCGTGTCCCGTGTCAAACCCGGATCGGAAAAAATAGCGGCCGTTGATACGCTTACCGGGGGAACCACCACTAAATACCATGGCTCCGGCGGGGTCACCGGGGTCAGTATTTCACCGACGCCCTCGGCCCAGGCCGCCTGGCCCTGTATAAACACCGGCACATCGGCACCCAGCGAGAGTCCCAGCCGTGCCAACTCATCAGGCGGCAGGCCCAGCCCCCAGAGGCGATTGAGTACCAGTAGCGTGGTGGCCGCATCGGAACTGCCGCCACCCAGCCCCCCACCCACGGGCAGGCGTTTTTCGTTATAAATCATGACGCCAGCCTTGTGTTTCGTGACTTCCTGCAACAGGGCGGCCGCCCGCACACACAGATCCTCACTGGCAGGTATACCGGCCGGTTGCCCGGCCAGCTGCACGCCCGGCTGCTCATGGAGATCGAAAAACAACCAGTCGCAAACGGTCAGGAACTGAAACACAGTCTGCAGCTCATGGTAACCGTCCGCGCGTTGTCCGGTCACATGCAGCATCAGGTTGAGTTTGGCCGGGGCCGGCCACGGGCCACTGGCGCTGGCCGGTATCGATTCTAGTGCTCTATCCACGTGATAACTACGGGCCCAGCTGCCATTGCTTGATCACCAGCCGCACGCTGACATCATCCCGTTCAAGCTGCATCTTCGAGGGCACTGCCACACCTTCAACCAACTGATAACGCTGATAATTAATATTCCAGCCCGATTGCTCAAGGCGGCTCAGGTGACCCGACTCATCGTACACCGGCCTGGCCTCAACATCGGGCACAGGCAAGCCACGTACCCAATAATGCATACCCGTGACCGGCAAGCGCCAGCCGGTGACCTGCACTAGCAGGGCATCACCGTCACGTGCGAAGGAAGAATGCCCCGCGGAATCCACCAGCACCACGCCGTGTTCATCGCCGGCCAGCTGGAAACCGCCCTGCCCCAGCGGACCGGACAGCTTCAGCTGATAACCGTCCACCCGTTCCTGCCACAGCAGGCTTGCATGCCAACCTTGCTCACCGTGGGTCAGGGCGATGCGGCCGTTCAGCTGCCAGTCCGTAAACTCCGCCGCTGAGCGGCTACTTCTGAGTGGGGGTGTTGCTGCACAAGCGGTCAGCAGCAGGATCAAAAAGAGCCCGGCAAAACGTTTCACGGGTTATATCGATTAATCACTTCCAGCAACATCGGGTTATCAGGCGAAGACTGACGCGAGATTTCCCAGATCGCGCGAGCGGCCTCGCGATCACCCTGTGCCCACATCACCTCGCCGAGGTGTGCACCAATCTCGCTGTCCCGCGTCATATCCCAGGCCCGCTGCAAGTGACGGCGCGCCTCATCCAGGTTGCCGAGACGATAATGCACCCAGCCCAGGCTATCAATGATGGCCGGATCATCCGGTTGCTGCGCGTAGGCCCTGTTGATATACACCAGCGCCTCTTCATAGCGATTGGTCCGGTCTGCCAGCGTATAGCCCAGTGCATTCAAGGTACGTACATCGTCGGGATCCGACTCAAGAATGCTGCGCATGTCCCGTTCGGCGATCTCTAGTTTCCCCAGCCGTTCTGCGGCCAGTGAATGCGCATACAGCAGGTCGGCGTTATCCGGGCTGGTCTGCAGCGCTTCGCCATAGAGTGCGAAGGCCTCCTTGTGCAATTTTGCATCCGACAGCACCTGCCCCTCCAGCAGGTAATAGGTCACGCTTTGTGTTGGATCCTTTTGGCGCAATACCCGCATATGGCTCTGCATGGCATCGACATTACCCTGCCTGACAAGGATTTCAGCGATCCGTAACTGTGCCTGGCTCCAGTAGTCACCCGATTCAACCTTGCTGTACCAGTCCATCGCCACCGCATCATTACCCTGCTTGAGCTCGGCATAACCGAGGTAGTAGTAGGCGTTTTGCACGCCTTGATCAAGCTCAATCAGCCGCTTCAAGTGCTTTTCACCGGATTTATACTGCCCGGTCTCCAGTTCCAGCAACGCCAGTGAATAGAGGCCTTCCGGGTTGTCCGGTTCCAGTTTGACGACTATGGCAAACTGCGAGCGGGCTCCCTCCAGCTCTTCCCCATCCAGTAACATGCGCCCGTAGGCAAAATGCAGATTAGTGTCCTCTGGGTGCTTGTCAACGGCATCGGCCAGTAGCTGTGTTGCCTCATCCTTGCGTTCCATCCTGACCAGTATCTGCGCCTTGAGCAGGGAGGCAGACGGCAGGTCCGGACTCACAACCAGCGCCTTGTTGACTTCCTCCAGCGCCTTGTCCAGTTGATCCGCAGCAACAGCAACGCGGCTGAGCGCCATCCACGCATGCGGATTGTCCGGGTTATGGGCAACCAGCTTCTGCATCGCATCCAGCGCAGCTTCCTTGTCGTCCTGGTGCGCAAGTATGGTCGTCGCGAGGCTGTAACCCGCTTCCGGGTCATCTGACATGGCCAGCAGGTAATCCAGCTGGATAATGACCTCGTCGCGGTCATCATTGTGAAGTGCCAGTGCAATCAGTGCCTTGCGAGCATCAACACTGTCTGGAGCAAGCTCAACCCAGCGGCGCGCGGCCTTCTCGGCGGCATCGTATTGCTTGGCAAAGGAGGCAATCTGCACGGCACGCTCTGCGACCCGTGGATCCTGTGCGATCAGCGCCGCCTGCAGATAGTGTGGAACGGAGGTGTCCAGTGCACCGCGCTGGCCGGCGATCTCGGCCAGCAGAATGTCAAACACCAGGTCATCGGTGAGCGACTGTTGCGGCAGCGTATCCAGCCCGGCCTTTGCACCCGCAGCCGGTGGCGGGTCATTCTGTATATCCGAAACCGCCTGCACCTGCGTCCGGGTCTTGTCTCCTGAAACGGCACAGGACACCAGTGTCACAGCCATCAGCATGGCAAGCCCGAGCTGACGAATCGAGCCCACACGTCTAATTATCAAGTTTTCCATCCCTGCCATTCTAACAGCCCCGTGTATACCCTGGTAACTCAATGGACAGCAAAATCAGCATATTGTTGTATATCCAGAGCAGATGCTTCAGGATTCGCCTCCGGCTTGTAATAACTGACCCCGCCATGCAGAATTTTACGTTCGCCTGGGAATTTTCTTAAACCTGACATGCATTTGACCGTCCTTGGAATCAATCACCACACCGCGCCCGTCGAGGTTCGCGGCCAGGTGGCGTTTCCGCCGGAGTCGCTGCCCCGCGCCCTGGGCGAGCTCACGGCGCTGGACGGCGTCCATGAGGCAGCAATACTGTCAACCTGTAACCGTACCGAGCTGTATTTCAACCAGGACACGGAGATAGTTGAACCGGTCACAGACTGGCTGTGCCGCTTCCACCAGCTGGATCGGAGCACCCTGCAACAACATTTTTATACTTATAAGGAATCTGATGCCGTGCGCCACATGCTGCGCGTCGCGGCCGGGCTGGACTCCATGGTACTGGGTGAACCCCAGATCCTGGGGCAGCTGAAAGACAGCTATCAGCAGGCACTGCAAACAAGCAGCATCGACACCCTGGTCAACCGCCTGTTCCAGCATACATTTTCGGTAGCCAAGCAAATACGTACCGACACGGCCATCGGGGCCAGCCCGGTGTCGGTTGCCTTCGCGGCAGTCAGCCTGGCACGGCAGATATTTGGCCAGTTTGAGAGCCAGACGGCGCTGCTGATTGGCGCGGGCGAAACCATTGAGCTGGCCGCCCGGCATTTGCATGATCAGGGGATGGGTAAAATGATCATCGCCAATCGCACCGTTTCACGCGCCCATGACCTGGCGGCACAATTCAACGGCTATGGCATCGGGCTGGATGAAATCCCGGCCCACCTGGCTGAAGCCGATATTGTGATTTCCTCGACCGGCAGCACCACGCCCATCCTGACCCGGGATGTCGTCAATAACGCTCTGAAATCCCGCAAGCACCGTCCAATACTGATGGTGGACATCGCCGTCCCGGCGGATATCGAGGCTGATGTCGCGACGCTGGATGATATCTACCTGTATAGCGTCGACGACCTCAAGCTTATCATCGAGGAAAACATGCGCTCACGCCAGGAAGCGGCACAGCAGGCGGAAGACATTATCGATGTACAGGTTGACCGCTTCATGTCCTGGACACGGTCACTGGCTGCCGTACCCACTGTGTGTGCCTATCGCGAGTATGCACAGTCGCTGGCTGACACCGAGCTGGAGAAGGCCAGTCGTCAACTTGAGAGCGGCAAGCCGCCGCAGGAAGTGATCGACACCCTGGCCCGCAACCTGGTTAACAAGCTCACGCATAACCCCTGCGTAAACCTGCGTGGTGCCGTATCGGAAGGTGAAACCGGCATACTGGAAGCGGTCCATACACTGTTTCGCCTCAAGACCAGCGACAACAAATAATCATGCTAGCAAGCATCGTCAATAAACTGCAGCACATCGAAGAGCGCCTCACCGAGGTCAGCGCACTACTGGCCGATGCCGAGACGATTTCAGACCAGGACAAGTACCGCAACCTGTCGAAGGAATATGCGCAGCTCACACCGGTTGTCGATAGTTTCAGGGCCTGGCAACAAACGCAGGACGACGCCAGCTCGGTACAGGAAATGCTCAAGGACCCGGACCCGGAAATGAAAAGCATGGCCGAGGACGAACTGCAGCAGGCACGTGAGCGCGCTGCTGCACTGGAACTGGATCTGCAAAAACTGTTATTGCCGAAAGACCCGCATGACAACAGCAACATCTTCCTTGAGATACGTGCCGGTACCGGTGGTGATGAAGCGGCCATTTTTGCAGGTGACCTGTTTCGCATGTATGTGCGTTATGCCGAACTCAACAAATGGCCAGTGGAGGTACTCAGTGAAAGTGCCGGTGAACACGGTGGTTACCGGGAGATCATTGCACGCATTGTCGGCCAGGGCGCGTACTCCCGACTGAAATTTGAATCCGGCGCCCACCGGGTACAGCGTGTCCCCGAAACCGAGTCCCAGGGACGCATACACACTTCAGCGGCGACCGTCGCCATTCTGCCCGAGGCCGATGATATCGACCCGGTGGAAATCAACCCGGCGGACCTTAAAGTTGATACCTTTCGTGCCTCCGGTGCCGGTGGCCAGCATGTCAACAAGACCGATTCAGCCATCCGCCTGACGCACATCCCGAGCGGCATCGTAGTCGAGTGCCAGGATGAACGGTCACAGCACAAAAACCGTGCCCGTGCCATGTCGCTGCTGTCGGCAAAGCTGCTGAACACTCAACAGGCCAAGCAAAAAGCCGAGGAAACGGAAGCACGGCGCTCGCTGGTCGGCAGTGGCGACCGCTCTGAACGTATCCGCACCTATAATTTTCCCCAGGGCCGCATGACCGATCACCGCATTAACCTGACCGTCTACAAGCTTGATGACTTCATGGCCGGCAATCTTGACCTGGCCATTGAACCGCTGATTAATGAGTACCAGGCCGATCAACTCACCGCCCTCAATGAATCAGGCAACTGACCCTATTTCGATCAGACAACTGCTCGAACAGGCAACCCGCTTACTCAACACGGAATCGGCACGACTGGATGCCGAGGTACTGCTCGGACACGTATTGCAGCAACCACGCAGCCATTTCCATGCCTGGCCAGAGAAGCTGTTGCCGGCCGCGAGCCGCAAGCACTTTAATCAACTGCTGCAACGACGACTCAAGGGTGAACCGGTGGCTTACCTGACTGGCGAACGTGAATTCTGGTCATTGCCGCTGACCGTTACAACAGACACACTGATACCACGCCCGGAGACAGAAACGCTGGTTGCGCGGGCGCTGGAACGGATACCCGCAGACCGGCCGCACACAATCGCCGACCTTGGCACGGGCAGTGGCGCCATTGCATTCGCCATCGCCCGCGAACGGCCACTGTGCCGGATCATTGCAACCGACATAGCAACCGCCGCCATCGAGGTTGCACACAACACTGCACGACGACTGGGCATACACTCCATCGAGTTCCGCACCGGCTACTGGTGTAAACCACTTACCGGTATGCGCTTTGACATGATCGTCAGCAACCCGCCCTACATTGCCACGACCGATCCGCACCTGGAGTCGGGTGATGTCCGTTTTGAACCGCGCACAGCACTCGCCTCAGGGCCGCAGGGAATGGATGATCTGACACCCATCGCACAATGTGCCATTAACCACCTGGAACCCGGTGGCTGGCTGCTGATGGAACATGGTTATGACCAGGGCGAGTTAACCAGGCAATTACTCGAAGCCACTGGTTTTGTAGAAGTTATCACTTATACAGATGATGCCGGTCTGGACCGGGTCGTTGCCGGCAAGTCATGTCCGTAGAATTACGCTTGTATTTTTTCCCTGCAGCGCTACGATGGAGACGTGGGTGAAAAACAAAGACAGCGTTCAATCTGGCTCACCGAGCCAAGTCAGGATCCAGACTACGCAGATTCGGCCGCCGATCTCCTGCGTAATGCCAGGGGTGTTATCCATGTGCAGGTCGCCCGCTCAGACCACTTGCTAGTCAGCTACAACGTTCGCGAGATCACCCTGCAGATCCTCGAAGCGCTGTTAACAGAATTCGGCTACAAACTCCGCACCAGTCTCTTCTGCCGCACCATGCGCGCCCTCTGTTATTACGTTGAGGACATTGAATGCAGCAGCTGCAAACATAACCAGGCCGATTGCACCCGGGATGCATTTATCACCCGTTACCTGCGCCGCCCCCACGGCTGCCGCGATCATCGACCGGAATATTTACGACGCTATTTATAATATGTAGCCCGTCCCGGGCTAACCAAGTCAAATAATGAACGACGACCAGCTGCTTCGCTACAGCCGACAAATCATGCTGCCGCAGGTTGACCTTGCCGGCCAGGAAAAGCTGCTGGCCAGCCGGACATTGATAATCGGGGCTGGTGGACTCGGCTCACCCGCCGCCATGTACCTTGCGGCCGCCGGCATCGGACAACTGGCCATTGCCGATTTCGACGTGGTAGACCTGAGCAACCTGCAACGCCAGCTGTTACATCACAGCAATGACATTGGCCGTAAAAAAACGGCCTCCGCCAGGGAAACTCTGTTATCGATCAACCCCGACATTCAGGTCACCGCCATACCCCGTGCGCTGCAGGGCGATGAACTCGACGAGCAAGTACGGCTTGCCGCTGTGGTACTGGATTGCAGTGACAATTTTGCTACCCGTTTTACCGTCAACACGGCCTGTGTGAGGCAGCGCACACCGCTGGTATCCGGTGCCGCGATACGCCTGGAAGGACAGCTTGCCGTGTTTGACTCGAGAAAGGAAAACAGCCCCTGTTACAACTGCCTGTACAAGGAAGGTGAGAATGAAGAGCAGACCTGTGCCGAGACCGGGGTGCTTTCCCCGCTGGTCGGGATCATCGGTTCCATGCAGGCCCTGGAAGCCATCAAGGTCATCCTCTCCCTGGGCAACAATCTGACCGGGCGTCTCGTAATCTTTGACGCCTTGCAGCATGAATGGCGCACCCTGACGTTACCACGTGATCCGGCCTGTCCGGTGTGCAACTGACATGCCGGTACAAACATCCATCCAAAAATAATAATTCTCGCCAAGACGCAAAGATCGCAAAGTTAAAATCATACAGAGCTAAAGGTATCTTGTTTGTTCTTGGCGTCTTTGCGTCTTGGCGAGAGAAATTACGGTATTTATGGACGGACATTAATTACTCGACCTTAAAACCCAAGCCGGACAACAGTTCCCCAAGCTCGCCGGCCGGTTCATCAAGCAGTATTGTTGATTCAGTAAACTCACGTCTGACCGGATAGTCCTTGCGCAAGCGGTCAAAGGCGCTGGCACGTTCCGCGGCAGGCAAAGAGAGCGTTGCCCGCAAGCGGGCATCATCCTGACGCACATCATAGGCACCCAGCACAGCCGCTCTCGCAACTGCGAGGGTACTGCCTGCCTCACGGGACCGCATGTCTATGCTTGCAACACGTTGTAGTTCATCGGCCGCATACCATTGCACGGGCTTTGCAAAATAGTCACAGACTGCCCGGTAGATCATTTCGGTACCGCGCAACTTGCCATCGTAACTGTAACCGGCAATGTGTGGCGTCCCCAGATCGACCTGCTGCAACAGCGAGGCACTGATTGCCGGCTCGTCTTCCCAGACATCCAGCACTACTGACAGCTCATTACGTCTCACGAGCAGTGCATCAAGCGCCCGGTTGTCTGCGACCGCACCCCTGGAGGTATTTATAAAAATGGCAGCCGGTTTCAGGCTGTCCAGAAACGCCTCATTGACAAGATGAAAGGTCGGGTGTGGAGCGTTTTTTGTCAACGGCACATGCACTGTGACGATATCGGCCTGCAATACCTCGTTGAGCGAAACAAAATCATCATGACCGCCACCTGCCTGTAATGGCGGATCATTGACCCGGCAATTCATGCCCAGTGCAGAAAGTTTCTGGCGCACGCGCGAACCCACATTGCCGCAGCCGATAATGCCAACTGTTTTGCCGGCTAACTCGAAACCCCGCTGTTCTGACAACACCATCAGGACACTGACAACGTATTCAGCCGCCGAGGTTGCATTACTGCCAGGCGCGGTTGCAAAACCGATCTTCTGCTGTTGCAGGTAGTCGCGATCAACGTGATCAAAACCAATAGTGGCAGAGGCGACAAAGCGTACAGATGAGCCTTCCAGCAGCGATGCATCTACCCGTGTGACCGAGCGCACCAGCAGGATGTCGGCATCACGCACCTGTTCCGGCTGCATACCGCGACCCGAGACCAGGCTCACATCACCGAGCGAAGCAAACGCCTGCTCCACACAGGGGATATTTTCATCGGCAATGACTTTCATCGAGCCTTATGTATTAATTATCGGGGATCAGCTATCCAGCAGTTTCCTCAGCAGCTCGTTGACCTGCTTCGGATTGGCCTTGCCCTGGGTGGCCTTCATCACCTGCCCGACGAAGAAGCCAAACAGTTTTACCTGCCCACCACGGTATTGTTCAATCTGTTTCGGATTGTTATCCAGCACTTCCCTGATAATGCCTGCAATCGCGCCGGCATCCGAAATCTGTTTCAGCCCCTGCTGTTCGATGATTTCATCAGCCGTGCCCTCACCCTTCCACATGGCCTCGAACACCTGTTTGGCAAGCTTGCCGGAGATGGTGCCATCTTCGATGCGCTGCAACAGGCCACCCAGTGTCCCGGCGCTGACAGGGCTGTCCGTAATGTCGTAATTTCCCCTATTCAGGGCACCGGACAGTTCACCCATGACCCAGTTGGCTGCCAGCTTGCCCGCCCCACCTGCGGCCGCTGCAGCTGCTTCAAAGTAATCCGCCAGTTCACGAGACGCCGTCAGGATGCCGGCATCGTATTCCGAAAGCGCGTGATCACTGACAAGGCGCGCCTTCCTCACGTCCGGCAATTCCGGCAGGGTTTTTCTGACTGCTTCAATAAATGCATCATCCAGCTCAACCGGCAACAGGTCAGGGTCCGGGAAATAACGGTAATCGTTGGCCTCTTCCTTGGAGCGCATGGAGCGGGTTTCATGTTTGTCGGCATCAAACAGGCGCGTTTCCTGAACAACCGTGCCACCACTTTCAAGCAGCATAATCTGTCGTTGAACCTCGTAGTTGATTGCCTGCTCAACGAAACGGAATGAATTGATATTCTTTATTTCAGCGCGTGTGCCGAACTCCGCCTGCCCTTTCGGGCGCATCGATACATTGGCATCACAGCGAAATGACCCTTCCTGCATGTTGCCATCACTGATACCCAGATAACGCACCAGCGAGTGTATCTTTTTCATGTAGGCAACTGCTTCCTTTGCAGAACGAATATCCGGCTCGGACACGATTTCCAGCAAGGGTGTACCGGCACGATTCAGGTCGATACCGGTCTTGCCCTGGAAATTTTCATGCAGGGATTTACCGGCATCCTCTTCCAGGTGTGCACGCGTAATGCCGATACGCTTGCTGCCCCCGTTCTCCAGGTCAATATCCAGATGGCCATCATGCACAATGGGTAATTCAAACTGACTGATCTGGTAACCCTTGGGAAGGTCCGGGTAGAAATAATTCTTGCGCGCAAACACCGAGCGCGGAGCAACCGTGGAATGCGTTGCCAGCCCGAACATGGCAGCCATGCGTACCACTTCTGCATTCAGTACCGGCAACACGCCCGGCAGACCCAGGTCAACAGCGCAGGCCTGGGTATTGGGCTCGGCGCCGTAGGTAGTTGATGCAGCGGAAAAGATCTTGCTCTTCGTTGCGAGCTGGGTATGGATCTCCAGCCCGATAACCGTTTCCCATTCCATTATTCAAACCCCTGCGGGCAACGCGTGTGCCAGTCGCTCACCTGCTGGTACTGGTGCCCGACATTCAGCAGGCGCGCTTCCTGAAAATAATTGCCTGTCACGTGCAGGCCGACCGGCAGACCATTGCTAAACCCGGCAGGTATCGACAGCGCCGGCAAGCCGGCCAGGTTGACGGCGATGGTATAGATATCAGACAAATACATACTCACCGGATCATCTGCTTTCTCACCCAGCTTGAAAGCAACCGACGGTGCTGTCGGACCCATAATGACATCGACCTGTGCAAAGGCCTGCAGGAAATCATCCCGGATCAGACGCCGTACCTGCTGCGCCTTCAGATAGTAGGCGTCGTAATAGCCGGCAGACAGCGCATAGGTACCAACCAGGATGCGGCGCTTGACCTCTTCACCAAAACCTTCACCACGTGAGCGTGTATACAGATCTTCCAGGTCTTGCGGATTTTCCGCCCGGTGACCGAAACGCACACCGTCAAAACGGGACAGGTTGGATGAACATTCTGCCGGTGCCACTACATAATAGGCAGGCACCGACAGGTGCGTATTCGGCAAACTGATGTCCACTACCGTGGCGCCGAGCTTCCTGAATTCGTCAATGGCCGCGGCAACCGCATCCCCCACGGCACTATCCAGTCCCTCACCAAAGTATTCCTTCGGCAAGCCAATTTTTAGTCCCTGCAGTGGTTCGTTCAGCTGTGCGACATAATCATCAACCGGCCGGTCGACACTGGTTGAATCACGCGGGTCAAACCCGGCCATGGCACCCAGCATCACGGCAGCGTCTGCAGCCGAACGGGTAAACGCTCCACCCTGGTCAAGACTGGAGGCAAAGGCAATCATGCCGTAGCGTGATACGCGGCCGTAGGTTGGCTTGAGCCCGGTGATGCCGCAGAGCGCCGCCGGTTGTCGAATGGAGCCACCGGTATCAGTACCGGTACTGGCCGGCACCAGCCGTGCCGCAACGGCCGCGGCAGAACCACCGGAAGAACCACCGGGAACGGTCGCCTCATCCCAGGGGTTCCTGACCGGCCCGTAGAAACTGGTTTCGTTGGACGAGCCCATGGCAAATTCATCCATGTTGGTCTTGCCGACCATCACGGCACCAGCTTCAAGTAGTTTCTCCGTAACGGTCGCATCATACGGAGAAATAAAGTTATCCAGCATTTTCGAACCGCAACTGGTCTTTACCCCCCTGGTACAGAAGATGTCCTTGTGCGCAAACGGGATGCCCGTCAACGGCCCGGCAGTGCCTGCCTTGAGGGCGCCATCGGCCGCTTGTGCAGCCGCCAGCGCCTGTGCTGCAGTGACCGTTACAAAGCTGTTGAGCCGCTCATCATGGGTACTGATCCGCTGCAGGCAGGCGCGGGTCAACTCTTCACTGGAGTACACGCCCTTCTGCAGGTCGGCGGCCAGTTCAACAAGGCTTTTCTGGTGCATAAAAACGTTTCCTGAGGGGTTCGCATCGCGTAACCCGTCCTGCTAATCGTGACTTAATGGACACAGAACCAACACGCCAAGTGCCAGCTTTGTTATTAAATAGCCACGAAGTCCACTAAAGGACACGGAAAAATATCTTTTAATGCCTTTATTCTTCCGTGTTTTTCCGTGGATTCCGTGGCAATAAGTTCTATCTTTTTCAAGTTGAAAGCGTACCAGGGTCTACTCGATGACCTGCGGTACAAGGTACAGTCCGGATTCAGTCTCGGGTGCAACCTGCTGGAAGCGCTCACGATTATCCGTCTCTGTCACCTCATCCGGTCGCAGGCGCTGGGTGGCTTCAAGCGGGTGGGCCAGTGGCTCCACGCCGGTCGTATCGACGCTGTTCAACTGCTCCACAAAGGCCAGGATATCCGTCAGATTGCGGGCATATCCCGGGATGTCATCGACCTTGATTCCCAGTCGTGCCAGATGGGCAATCTTCTCAACAGCTGCGGCATCAAGCGCCATGGTCACCCCGTCGTCAGTCGTTCAGGTAAAAAATCAGGGGCGCAACGTTAGCACAATCGTTTATCTGGCACATCTCCACATTCAGGCCTGAGGCAAACAGCAGCTGACCCTTTTCAGCTGATTTCCTTGCCCCAAACGTCCCTCGTTGTTAGATTACCCGCTTCCTTTTTCAGTGACCTTCACGGATCTGCACTTTAATGTTAATAAAAAGCTTGTTTGGCATGTTCTCCAACGACCTGTCCATTGACCTGGGCACGGCCAACACACTAATTTATGTGCGCGGCCAGGGGATCGTGCTAAACGAACCGTCGGTGGTGGCCATTCGCCAGGATCGCGGGCCGGGTGGACCGAAGAGCGTTGCAGCAGTTGGCACCGAGGCCAAGCTGATGCTGGGGCGGACCCCCGGCAACATAACGGCAATCCGGCCGTTGAAAGACGGTGTGATCGCCGACTTCACCATTACGGAAAAGATGCTGCAGCATTTTATCCACAAGGTCCATGAAGCCCGCTTCTTCAAGCCCAGTCCACGTGTCCTGATTTGCGTGCCCTGCGGTTCCACCCAGGTGGAGCGTCGCGCCATCCGTGAATCAGCAGCCGGCGCCGGCGCCCGCGAGGTCTATCTAATAGAAGAGCCCATGGCGGCCGCCATCGGTGCCGGCATGCCGGTCGATGAAGCCCGCGGCTCCATGGTGCTTGATATCGGCGGTGGTACTTCAGAAGTCGCTGTTATTTCATTGAATGGCATCGTTTACTCCTCGTCTGTTCGTATCGGGGGGGACCGCTTTGATGAAGCCATTATCAATTATGTACGGCGCAACTATGGCACCCTGATCGGCGAGGCCACCGCGGAGCGCATCAAGCACGCCATCGGCTCTGCCTACCCCGGCAAGGAAGTCATTGAGCTGGAGGTCAAGGGACGCAACCTGTCACAGGGCATTCCACGCAGCTTTACCCTGAACAGCAATGAAATTCTCGAGTCCCTGCAGGAACCGCTGACCGGTATTGTTGGCGCGGTGAAGACCGCACTGGAACAGACGCCACCGGAACTGGGCGCGGACGTGGCTGAACGTGGCATTGTGCTGACCGGTGGTGGCGCCCTGTTGCGGGACATCGACAAACTACTGATGGAAGAAACCGGCCTGCCGGTTGTGGTTGCCGACGACCCCCTCACCTGTGTCGCCCGCGGCGGTGGTCGCGCACTTGAGTTGTTTGACGAGCGTGGTGGTGACGTTTTCACCGTCGAGTAAAACACCAATCGCGGATCGCATCCGCGAATTCAACTAGGCTAGAATACGGCCCTGAGATTGGCAGGAGGCCTGCCAGAGTAACAGCACTACGGGGTGCCCGATCAAGCTCATCTTCACACAAGGTCCATCCATCACGACACGGTTGCTCGTGCTGGTTTCACTGTCAGTCGTACTCATGGTGATGGACCACAAATACAATAGTATTGAGTCCGTGCGTGATGCGCTTTCATTACTGGTCTACCCGATCCAGTTATCTGTGGAACTGCCCGGCTCGGTCACTGAATGGTTCAACGAATCCCTTGCCACCCGCCGAAAACTGCAGGAAGAGATTGACAGTCTGCATACCCAGCAGTTCATGCAGAAGGCCCAGATGCAGAAGTTTGCTGCACTACAGGCAGAAAATATTCGCCTGCGTGAACTACTGGACTCATCCTTTGAAGTGGGCGAGAAAGTGCTCATTGCCGAACTGATGTCGGTCAACCTGGATCCCTACAAGCACCAGGTGTTGATCAACAAGGGCGAGCTACATGATATTTATCCCGGCCAGCCACTGGTCGATGCGGATGGGGTCATGGGACAAATCGTCCATGCCGGGCCCTATTCATCGACGGCCATGCTCATCACGGATACTTCGCATGCCATACCGGTACAGGTGAACCGCAACGGCTTGCGCTCCATTGCGCTGGGCAGCGGCACCATTAACCGTCTGGAACTGCCCTACATACCCAACAGTGCCGACATCCTGCCGGGCGACCTGTTGATCTCATCCGGCCTGGGTGGACGCTTTCCGCCCGGTTACCCGGTGGCCACCGTTATTGCCGTGCAACACGATCCCGGCAATGCCTTTGCATCAGTGGTCGCGACACCGCTTGCGCATTTGAATCGCAGCCGTGAAGTGCTGTTGATCTGGCCCAGCCAGACGACGATCATTGAAACGACTGCGAATGTTCCGGTGGAAGCGCCCGGTGACGTACAGGACCCGGAAGAACCTGCGGCGACAAGTGACACAACAGCTGAAAGAGACACCCCTGATACCGGGGCGGCGGCAGCGGCAGAATGATACGCCGCAGAAGACATCATGGTGGTGGCGTTATCGTCTTCACCTTCATCATCGCCCTGTTACTGACCGTCATCCCGTTACCCGACTGGGCGCTCACGCTGCGCCCGGACTGGGTCGGACTGGTACTGATTTACTGGTGTATGGCATTACCTGACCGGGTGGGTGTCACCACCGGCTGGTTCATGGGGCTGATGGTTGACCTGCTCACCGGCACCCTGCTCGGTCAGCACGCATTGTCATTAACGATCGTTGCCTACGTTACACTGAATTTCCACCAGCGATTGCGGCTGGTGCCTGTATGGCAACAGTCATTAACCATCCTGGTATTGCTGGTGCTGCACCAGTTACTGTCACTGTGGATCAGTCGTATCATTGGCCGACCCGGTGTGCCCTGGTATTTCTGGACGCCATCGCTGCTGGGTATGATCATCTGGCCGCTGGTGTATGCCACACTGCGCGGCATGCGTCGCGGCTTCAGGGTGAATTAGCGCTTTCAATGTGGTATCACTCCAAGCGCCCTCTCATGCCACGCCAGATTACACTGAAGGACCATTTTTTCGAGTCCCGGCTGGTCATGAACCGGGCAATCCTGCTACTCGTTTCAGGCTGCCTGCTACTGGCCGTATTATTTGCACGCCTGCTGTTCCTGCAGGTCGTTGCTCACGAGCACTTCACGACACTCTCGGAAGACAACCGTGTCAAGCTGCAGCCGATACCACCCAACCGCGGATTGATATACGACCGCAACGGTACTCTGCTGGCCGAGAACCTGCCCTCCTATCAACTCGAAATAACACCGGAACAAATTGCTGACATGGGTGCCACCCTTGGCAAACTTGAGGGAATCATCGAGATTCGCGAAAGCGATCGCAGCCGCTTTGAAAAACTGTTAAAAAGGAAACCCCGCTTTGAAGCCATCCCGCTGCGTTTCCATTTGAGCGATGTGGAAGTTGCGCGTTTCTCTGTCAACCGGCACCGTTTCCCCGGGGTCGACATCACCGCCGGACTGTCCCGTCACTACCCGCAGGGTTCGCTTGCCGTGCATGCAATGGGTTACGTGGGACGCATTGACGAACGGGCGCTGAAGGAGCTGGACAATTCCAATTACCGGGGTACAACGCATGTCGGCAAGACCGGCATCGAAAAAACCTATGAGTCTGTGCTGCATGGCACGGTAGGATTCCAGCACGTGGAAACCACGGCACAGGGCCGTGTCATCCGCGTATTGAGCCGCACCCCGCCAGTGTCCGGGCGCAACCTTTACCTGACAATTGATGCGCGGGTGCAGGCCGCCGCTGAAAAGGCCCTTGGTGACCACACCGGCTCGGTGATTGCCATCGATCCAAACAATGGCGACATCCTTGCCTTTGTCAGCCTGCCAACCTATGACCCGAATCCTTTTGTGAACGGTATCGAGTATGACGACTATGCCGCCCTGCGTGACGACAAGAAGCAACCGTTGTTTAACCGTGCCCTGCGCGGCCAGTATCCGCCCGGCTCCACCATAAAACCGTTTGTCGGACTGGCGGGACTGGAAATAGGCGTCACCGCCCATCATTCCAGCACCTACTGCCCGGGGTTCTACACCCTGCCCGGCAACACGCGTAAATTCCGCGACTGGAAACGTACCGGTCACGGCACCGTCGCCCTCAACAAAGCCATCGTACAGTCCTGTGACGTGTACTTTTATGACCTTGCACTGTCGCTGGGAATAGACCGCATTCACGATTACTTGAAAAACTTCGGATTTGGCAACGCCAGCGGTATTGATATCCAGGGCGAATTGTCAGGACTGTTGCCATCGAGAGCCTGGAAGCGCAGCCGCCGCGATCAGCCCTGGTTCCCGGGAGAAACCCTCATTACCGGTATTGGCCAGGGATTTTTTCTGGTCACGCCGGTACAGCTGGCCACCGCGACCGCGGCACTGGCAAACGGTGGACGACTGCTGCAACCGAATATTGTGCATGCCGAGCAGGAGACCAACAGCGATGACCTGTTACCACACCTGCCGCGCATTCTGGACACGATCACCGTCAACGAACAGGAACACTGGGACAGTATCATCCAGGCCATGACCGACGTGGTACACAGTGCGCGTGGCACGGCACGCAAGATCGGCGAGGACAGTCCCTACACAATTGCCGGCAAGACCGGTACCGCACAGGTTTTCGGACTCAAGCAGGAAGAAAAGTACGATGCCAGTGCAATTCCGGAAGAACTGCGTGACCACGCCCTGTTCATCGCCTATGCCCCCGTTGAGGCCCCGCAGATTGCGATTGCCGTCATTGTCGAAAACGGTGGCGGCGGTGGCTCCGTCGCCGCACCGATAGCCCGCGCCGTCCTCGACGCCTACTTACAGGAACCGACACAGTGAGCATCGCCCTGACCCCGCACCGGGAAGATGCCAGCCGCAGCGGCTGGCAATACCGGCTGCATCTCGATGCACCACTGCTGTTTACCCTGATTGCAGTCTCCGCGCTGGGACTGATCGTCCTGTACAGTGCCGGCGGTGGCGACATGGCACTGGTAGAGCGCCAACTGGTGCGCCTTGGTATTGCCTTTACCGGCATGTTGATAGTGGCACAATTGACACCCGGTATGCTGAAACGCCTGACACCGTGGTTATTCGTACTCGGTGTGCTGTTTCTGCTCGCAGTGCTCATTGGGGGTGAAGTCAGTGGTGGCGCACAGCGCTGGCTGAACCTGTACATCATCCGCTTCCAGCCCTCGGAAATGATGAAACTTGCGGTTCCGATGATGGTGGCCTGGTACCTCAAAGATTTCCGTCTGCCGCCGAAACGCTGGCAGTTACTGGCATCGGCAACACTCATCGCGGTACCGATGTTGATGATCGCCAAACAACCGGACCTCGGCACGGCCCTGCTCATCGCCAGCTCCGGATTCTTTGTGTTGTTCCTCGCCGGCCTGCAGTGGCGTCTGCTGGCGTTCTTCACCGTGCTGCTGGCCGCGGCGGCACCGGCACTCTGGCACTTTATGCATGATTACCAGCGCCAGCGTGTGATTACGTTTCTGCATCCCGAAAGCGACCCGCTGGGTTCCGGCTATCACATTATCCAGTCCAAGATTGCTATCGGCTCGGGGGGCCTGCTGGGCAAGGGCTGGATGAACGGTACACAGTCACAACTGAATTTTCTTCCGGAACGTTCCACTGATTTCATCTTTGCCGTACTCGGCGAAGAATTCGGGTTTTTCGGCATCCTGACTCTGTTTGCACTGTATATGATCATCGTGGTGCGCGGCATCATGATTACCATTCAGGCCCAGGATACCTATACGCGCCTGCTGGCCGGCAGCCTGTCTATGACATTCTTTGTCTACTTTATTGTCAACACCGGCATGGTCACCGGGCTGTTACCGGTGGTCGGCCTGCCATTGCCCATAATCAGTTACGGTGGCACTTCCATTGTTACATTGATGGCCGGCTTTGGCATTCTGATGTCGATACAAACGCATCGTAAATTACTAGCGACCTGAGTTAGAATGCACACCGTACTACCATCCAAAGGAAACAGTTAATGCTGCTACAGGCTTTGAAAGCAGGCTTTTTTTCATCACTACTGCTGGTCGCAGCGGCAATCAGTCCACTGTCTGCCCTTGCGGGCAACTACAATGACCAGCCACAGGTACAGGCCTTCATTGACATGATGGTCGACAAACACGGTTTCACGCGTGCAGAACTCGTTACTGTTTTTAATGAGGCGAAGCGACGCGAAGATATTCTGGAGCTAATGCGCAAACCGGCCGAGAAGCGGCTGCAATGGCATGAGTACAGAAAAATATTCCTGACGCCCGCACGCATCGAAGGTGGCACCGACTTCTGGAAGGAAAATGCGGAGACCCTGGCCAAGGCTGAAACAGCCTTCGGCGTGGATCCACAGGTCATCGTTGCCATCATTGGCGTCGAGACCCGTTATGGCAGCAATACCGGACGGCACCGGGTACTGGATGCGCTCTCCACACTGGCATTTGACTACCCACCACGCAGTGAATTCTTCACGGCCGAGCTGGAGCAGTACCTGATACTCGCACGTGAAGAAGACATCGACATCGTGGACACGACCGGTTCCTATGCCGGCGCAATGGGCTACGGTCAGTTCATTCCCAGCAGTTACCGCGCCTATGCCGTTGATTTTGATGGTGATGGCAAACGTGACCTGTGGAACAGCAAGATGGACATCATTGGCAGTGTGGCCAATTATTTCAAGCAACACGACTGGAAGGCCGGTACTCCCGTGGCCGTTCGCGCCAATGTCACAGGTGACGACTACCCCGCCCTCCTGGACCTGGGTTACAAGCCCAACACCGTGCTCGATGCCATGCGTCACGACGGCATCACACCACTCAAGCCGATGCCCGATGACCTGGTCGCGGCGTTACTGAGTTTTGAACAGAAAGACGGGCCGGAATACTGGCTCGGATTTAATAACTTCTACACCATTACCCGCTACAACCACAGCCCGCTCTATGCCATGGCGGTGTACCAGCTGAGCGAGGAAATTCGTGAGACCTATGAGCAAAGCCCGCAAGATGATGAATAAGCTGTCTCCCGCCACAAGAACAAACCGGCTGGCTGCCGGACTGTTGATTGGCGTCTGCCTCTCGGCCTGTTCTAGCCTGGAGACCAAGGTGGAAGCAGACCGTGCACCACTCGATCCACAGGATGCCTCGAATACACCCGATGCCGTACCGCGCGCCGAGCCCTTGAGCCGCTATGGCAACCCGGACTCCTACAAGGTCTACGGCAAGACCTACTACCCCCTGCCAACAAGCAGGGGTTACAAGAAACGGGGCACTGCCTCCTGGTATGGCACCAAATTTCATGGCAAGCGCACCTCCAGCGGTGAACCTTATGATCTGTATGCCATGACGGCCGCCCACAAGACCCTGCCGCTGCCGACCTATGTTGAAGTGACTAATATGAGTAACGGTCGCTCGGCTATCGTCAAGGTTAACGACCGTGGCCCCTTCCATGATGATCGACTGATTGACCTCTCCTATGCAGCGGCGGCCCGGCTCGACATCCTGCCAACGGGTACTGGACGGGTTGAGGTACGCGCGATTGACCCGGAGACGATGGATGCTGCAAAGACACTCGTTGCAACGCCAACCGCTCAAGTACAGCAAGACGAAATTTTATACCTGCAGGTCGGCGCCTTTTCGAATCGCGGCAATGCGGAACGACTGCAGAATGATCTGCTGTCACAAAACATCGGCGATGTCAGAGTCGTCGAGGCAACAAACGACGCGGGGACCCTGTTCAAGGTTCAGATCGGGCCATTGGCAAGTCACATGGAAGCCAACCAGGTCACACAGGAACTCAGGACATTGGGTGTTAATAATAGCCACTCGATAGTCCAGTAGGCATTGCAATATAGCGCTCACATGCGGACAATGCGTGCAGTTTTAATGTCTCTCTCTATACAGGTAATATATGCATAAGCATCTGTTATTAATATTATTTTTGTCATTTCAGCTGTTCGCCGCCAACATCCTCCAGGCGGCGCTGCCCATCCCGAAGCCACCTTCCACGGGTGCCAAGTCATTCATCATCCAGGACTATGGAAGTGGCAACGTGCTCGCGGAGAAAGATTCAGATGTTTCCGTGGATCCGGCCAGCATCACCAAATTGATGACCGCCTACGTGATCTTCAGTGAACTGCAGTCAAACAATATCTCCCTCTCCGATATAGTCACCATCAGCGAAAAGGCATGGCGTACGCCTGGCTCACGCATGTTCGTTGAAGTCGGTAAACAGGTTACGGTTGAAGACCTGCTGCAAGGCATGATCATACAGTCAGGTAATGACGCAACAGTGGCTCTGGCCGAGTACGTCGCCGGCAGTGAAGACTCCTTTGCGGATGCGATGAACAAGCACGCCGAGGAAATCGGCCTGACCGGCAGCCACTTCATTAATTCAACGGGCCTGCCGGACGAAAATCACTATATGACCGCCAGGGACATTGCCAGGCTGGCCTCATTGCTGATCAAACAATACCCGGCGTATTACAAGTGGTACTCACAGAAGGAATTCACCTTTAACGATATTACCCAGCACAACCGCAACAAACTGCTGTGGCGTGACCCAAGCGTCGACGGATTGAAAACCGGCTATACGGAATCAGCCGGCTACTGCCTGGTGACGTCCGCAAAAAAAGAGGACATGCGCCTGATTACCGTGGTACTTGGCACCAGCAGCGCCAACGCACGTGCCGATGCCAGCCAGGCCCTCCTTAATTACGGCTTCCGCTTCTTTGAAACCCACAAGCTCTACGATGCAGGCACCCAACTGACTACTTCCCGCATCTGGAAAGGCAGCAGCGATACAATAGCCCTGGGGCTTGATCATGCATTGTTTGTCACCATCCCGAGGGGACAGTACAACTCGCTGGGTGCCTCCATGAATATTGACCATCGCATCATGGCGCCGGTCACCGCAGGACAGGCACTGGGTACGGTACTGGTTGAACTGGAAGATCAAGTGGTCGCCGAGCAGCCACTGGTCAGCTTGCAGGCGATAGGCGAAGGCTCATTCTGGCAGCGCATTACGGATGAAGGCCT
>Ga0316191_10000362_pt1 | contig 29042 bp, 26 predicted proteins | sample Eddworburr2cm_MG_FD_204928 | JGI IMG/M metagenome (GOLD analysis project Ga0316191, IMG submission 204928) | Coastal sediment microbial communities from Maine, United States - Eddy worm burrow 2 cm | ecosystem: Environmental > Aquatic > Marine > Coastal > Sediment | place: USA: Maine... | reverse complement strand
GGTAGGCCACGCGGCCCTTTTCTTCGTCATACCGGACCTCGACGTTGCCGATCAGCGGAAAATCCTTGCGAAACGGATGGCCAATAAATCCGTAGTCCGTCAGGATGCGCCGCAGGTCCGGGTGCCCATCAAACAGGATCCCGTAGAGGTCGAACGCTTCGCGCTCGAACCAGTTGGCCGAATTCCAGATGTCGACGACCGAATGGATGACCGGTGGGTTCTCGGTACCGGTAAATACACGAAGCCGCATCCGCACGTTGTGTTGCAGCGAGAGCAGGTGATACACGACGGCAAAGCGTTTCGGGTCGAATTCATCCGCTTCATCGAGGATCACCGGCTCGCGTTCGACCCCGCGGCTGAACCCGGTGTCGGTTGCGCCCTGCGTGCGCCACTCATCGCTGCCGTAGGTGAGGTAGTCGACGCCGCAGACGTCGATGAGCATCTCGAAACCAAAGTCGCCGCGCAGCGCGGTGGCCGCTTCGAGCAACTCGTCCTTGTCGAGTTCATAGGTGAGCTCCCCGCATCGGGACGCGACCCGGAGCATCTTCTCACCGAAGCGCTCGTCGATACGAGCGGCCAATGTCTCGAAACGATCAGTCATTCCTGCTCTTATTGCCTGGCTATCGTGCTGGTGCGGCGAATCTTGTTCTGCAGCTGGATGAGCCCGTACACGAGGGCTTCCGCCGTCGGGGGGCATCCCGGAACGTACACATCGACGGGAACGATCCGGTCGCAACCCCTGACGACCGAATAGGAATAATGGTAGTAACCGCCGCCGTTCGCGCACGAGCCCATCGATACAACCCAGCGCGGCTCCGGCATCTGGTCGTACACTTTGCGCAGGGCCGGCGCCATCTTGTTGCAAAGGGTTCCCGCCACGATCATGCAGTCCGACTGCCGCGGGCTCGGGCGAAAAATGATGCCGAATCGATCGAGGTCGTAGCGGGCGGCCCCGGCCTGCATCATCTCGACCGCGCAACAGGCGAGGCCGAACGTCATCGGCCAGAGAGACCCTGTCCGGGCCCAGTTCATAACCGTGTCGACGCTGGTTACGACGAAGCCCTTCTGCTGCAGGCTATCAGACGATTCCTGGGCTAATCCCATTCGAGCGCACCCTTCTTCCATTCGTAGATGAAGCCGACGACGAGGATCGCCAGAAAGATGCCCATTGCAGCTATTCCGAAACGGCCTACCGTGTCCAGCGACACGGCCCATGGGAACAGGAATGCAATCTCGAGATCGAAAATAATGAACAGGATGGCGACGAGATAGTAGCGAACGTCGAACTTCATCCGCGAGTCGTCGAATGCTTCGAAGCCGCACTCGTAAGGAGACAGCTTCTCATCGTCCTTACGCCCCCGGCCGATCAGGAAACCGAGCCCCAACAGCACGCCGCCGAGGACTGCTGCCACGCCGAGAAAAATCAATACAGGTATGTATTCTTGTAACATTCTTGACCGCGACTGGGACGGATTGGCTCGCTCTGTGAGCGCGCCATTGTATCAGCGCGGCGCGCGTTGAACAGGCCCTGTCGGCTTACAAGGCGGGGAATACGACTAAAGAAATGGTGCTCTGGGCGAGACTCGAACTCGCACGGCTTGCGCCACTGCCCCCTCAAGACAGCGTGTCTACCAATTCCACCACCAGAGCAGTATCAGATGCCTGCGCTCACTCCGACTCAGCTTCGTCTTCGGCAGGCGCCCCTTCGGCGGGCAATTCCTCGTCGAGCGACGGCAAAGCACCAACTTCGTCCTCCGCCGGCGGCTCCGCGGCGGAGCCGGGAAGCGGAACCTCCACTTCGCCCTCCTCGAGCGGCACGGCCTCCGCCTCCTGTTCGACAACGGGCGCATCGTCGAGCAGGCTCGTCGGCCCCGTGGTCCGCTGGCTGCTGAGGTAGGCCAGCGTCAGGCTGCTGACGAAAAACGCGGTCGCAAGCACCGCGGTGGCACGGGAAAAGAAGCTCGCGGAGCCCCGCGCGCCGAATACCGTGCCGGACGCCCCTGCGCCGAAACCGGCGCCTGCATCGGCGCCCTTGCCGCGCTGCAGGAGCACGAGCACGATAATCAGGATTGCTATGAGCGTGTGCCCAATGAGCACGACCTGTTGCATAGTATTCATTATTTCCTCAATTCAGTTGCGGCCCTGGCAATCGCCAGGAAATCGGCGGCTTTCAGCGAAGCGCCCCCGATCAGCCCGCCGTCGATGTCGGGCATGCCGAAAAGTCCCGGCGCATTGTCGCCTTTCACGCTGCCGCCGTACAGTATCTGCACGTTTTCCGCGACTTCCGCGTCGTGTTTCGCCAGCACGGAGCGGATGTAGCGATGCACGTCCTGGGCCTGTTCGGGTGACGCCGTTTCCCCGGTGCCAATCGCCCAGACCGGCTCGTAAGCGATCACGGCCGAGGCGAAAGCCGCTATCCCGTTGCGATCGACAGCCGCCGCGAGCTGTTCGCCGACGACCTGTTCGGTGTTGCCCGACTCGCGCTCGTCGAGCGTTTCACCGACGCACAGTATCGGCACCAGCCCGGCGGCGAGCGCCGCCGCCATCTTGGCAGCTACCTGCTCACTGTTCTCACCATACAGCGTGCGCCGCTCCGAGTGGCCGACGATCGCGTAGCGGCAGCCCACGTCGAGCAGCATCGCCGGCGCCACTTCGCCGGTGTAGGCTCCTTTCTCGTGCTCCGAGACGTTCTGGGCGCCGAGTTGCACGCCCGAGCCCCGGAGTTGGCTCGCCACCGACGCGAGGTACGGGTACGGCGGACACACAAGCAGGCTGACGCTGTCCGACGCCGGCGCACCCTCGATTATGCCCGCGACGAGCTCGCGATTGCTCGCCTCGTCGCCGTGCATTTTCCAGTTTCCAGCGACCAGGAATTTCCGCATAAGAGTTTACTCGAGGGCCTCGAAATGGCGCGCAAGGATACCGGGGCTAACGCCGCAAATCAACGCAAAATCAGGCCTTTTGTGCGCTTTTCGGGGCTTTTTGGCTGGCGGCATCCGCGACTACCGCGGCAAGGCGCTCAGCGATCGAATTGACCTGCTTCTCGTTGCTGCCCTCGACCATCACGCGGATGACCGGCTCGGTACCCGAGGCGCGAAGCACGATTCGGCCGCTCTCGGCCAGTTCATCGCGCGCTGCGCTCACCGCCGCCCGAATCTGCGGCGATTCGTCCGGGTCCATGCGCTGTTCGGTACGGACGTTGAGCATGGTCTGCGGATACTTGGGCATGCCGTCCACCAGTTCCGACAGCTTTTTGCCCGTCCGCTTCATGACGGCGAGAACCTGCAGGGCGGTGATGAGACCGTCCCCGGTGGTGGTCTGGTCCAGTACGATCATGTGACCCGACGTCTCGCCGCCGATCACGCCGCCGCCCTGTTTCAAGGCCTCGAGTACGTAGCGATCGCCGACACGGGCGCGCAGGAACTCGATATTCCGCTTCATCAGGGCCTTTTCCAGGCCGAGATTGCTCATCACCGTGCCGACAACGGGCCCGTGCAGCCTGCCTTCGTCCTGCCACGCCGTCGCCAGCGCGTAGAGGATCTGGTCACCATCGACGAGTTCGCCAGCCTCGTCGACGAGCACTACGCGATCGCCGTCGCCGTCCAGTGCTATGCCGATATCCGCGGCCACCGCGGGTACCGTCAGCTGTAGCAATTCCGGTCGCGTCGAACCGCAGCCGTCGTTGATATTGCGGCCGTTTGGCGAGCAGCCGATCGGGATGACCTCGGCATTGAGATTCGCCAGGGTACGTGGCCCGACCTTGTAGCCGGCGCCGTTGGCTGCGTCGAAAACCACCTTCAAGCCATTGAGGTCCAGGCCGTCCGGCAGCGTGGATGCGCAGAATTTCTCGTAGCGTACGAGCGCCGAGTCGATGCGCTGCGCCTTCCCGAGAGACTGTGAATCCACGGTAATAGCCGCCTTGTCCAGGGACGCCTCAATGGCCTCCTCGACCTCATCGGTCAGTTTCGAACCGCTGCCGTCGAAGAACTTGATGCCGTTGTCGAAGTACAGGTTGTGCGATGCCGAGATCACTACACCCAGGTCTGCGGAGAATTCCTGCGTCAGGTACGCGACGCCCGGGGTCGGCAGCGGGCCGACCAGGAGCACGTCAGCACCTGCCGCGGTAAACCCTGCTTCCAGGGCCGACTCGAACATGTAGCCGGACAGGCGCGTGTCCTTGCCGATCAGCACGGTGCCGCCCGAGGGCACCAGGACCTGTGCCGCCGCACTCGCGAGCCGCAGTGCAAAATCCGCGGTCATCGGGTCTTTGCCGACCGTACCGCGAACGCCGTCCGTTCCGAAATGTCTCTTGCTCATCGCTCCCCGTCCCTGTCCATGACCGCCGCCGCCACGCGCAACGCGTCGACGGTTTCGCGCACGTCGTGCACGCGCACGATCGTCGCGCCCTCGATGACCGCAATGACCGCAGCGGCAATACTCGCCGGCATGCGTTCGCCCACATCCCGGCCGGTGAGTTCCCCGAGCGTGGACTTTCTCGACAGGCCGACCAGTATCGGCCGCCCTATGGCCTGCAATTGTCGCAGATTCGACAGCAACTCGACATTGTGGCGGGGAGTTTTCCCGAATCCGAAGCCGGGATCGACGATGATACTGTGCTCGGGAAGCCCGGCCTCGACACAGACCCGAACCCGCTCATCCAGGAAGTCCCGGACTTCTCCGACCAGGTCCGTATATTCCGGTTTCTGCTGCATCGTCCGGGGCTGGCCCAGCATATGCATGAGACAGACCGGCCGCTGCAATTCCACGGCCGCCTGCAGCGCGCCTTCTTCGCGCAGGGCGCGGATGTCATTGATCATCGCAGCCCCAGCAGCGATTGCGGCACGCATGACCCCGGGTTTGCTGGTATCGATGGATACCGCCACGTCGACGGCAGCGACGAGCTCCTCGATCACCGGAATTACGCGGTCGAGTTCCTGCTGCTCCGAAACATCGTCCGCACCCGGACGCGTCGACTCGCCGCCGACGTCGATGATCGCCGCGCCATCGCGCGCCATAGCCTCGGCCTGGCGCACTGCCGCGTCGCGTCCGACGAAACGGCCGCCGTCCGAAAACGAATCGGGTGTCACGTTGAGGATCCCCATCACCGCGGGGACGTCCAGGGCGAGCGTGCCTATCGTCAACACGGCATCGCTCGCGGTTCGACAACCACCTCTACAAGGTAGCGGCTGCGTCAATCAATGTTCCGGCGCGGGGCCACCGATCTTGCCGCCCGCCTCGGCTTTCGGTGCGGGCGTGTCGTCCTTGGTCGGTGAGCCGGTCGAATCGTCCCAGTCCGCCGGCGGACGGGGATCGCGGCCGGCCATGATGTCCTTGATCTGCTTTTCGTCGATCGTCTCGAACTTCATGAGCGCCTTGGCCATCATGTGCAGCTTCTCGAGATTGTCTTCGAGCAGCTTCTTCGCACGTTCGTAATTGGTGTCGATGATGCGCCGCACTTCCTCGTCGATCGCGTGCGCGGTGTCGTCGGAAACCTGCTTGTGCTGGGTGACCGAGCGCCCGAGGAAAACCTCGCCGTCGTCTTCGCTGTACGTCAGCGGGCCGAGCCGGTCCGACAGGCCCCATTTCGTAACCATGTTGCGCGCGAGCTCGGTCGCGCGCTCGATGTCGTTCGAGGCACCCGTCGTCACACCGTCGACGCCGTTGATCATCTCTTCCGCGATACGTCCGCCGAACAGGCTGGCTATCTGGCTCTCGATGCCCTGCCGGGAGATGCTGTAGCGGTCCTCCTCGGGCAGGTACATCGTCACGCCGAGCGCCCTGCCGCGCGGAATGATCGTCACTTTGTAAACGGGATCGTGCTCGGGCACCAGGTAGCCGACGATCGCATGCCCCGCCTCGTGATACGCAGTATTGAGCTTCTCTTTCTCGCTCATGACCATGGAGCGGCGTTCCGCGCCCATCATGATCTTGTCCTTGGCTTTCTCGAACTCTTCCATGCTGACGACGCGCTTGTTGGCCCTCGCAGCAAACAAGGCGGCCTCGTTCACCAGGTTGGCGAGATCGGCACCCGAGAAACCGGGTGTGCCGCGCGCGATGATGCTCGGATTCACGTCGTCGTGCAGTGGCACCTTGCGCATGTGAACCTTGAGGATGAGTTCGCGCCCGCGTACGTCCGGCAGCGGCACGACGACCTGGCGGTCGAAGCGCCCGGGACGCAATAACGCGGGGTCCAGGACGTCGGGCCGGTTGGTCGCGGCGATGACGATGATGCCTTCGTTGCCTTCGAAGCCATCCATTTCGACGAGCATCTGGTTCAGCGTCTGCTCGCGCTCATCGTGGCCGCCGCCAAGACCGGCGCCGCGATGACGACCCACTGCGTCGAGCTCGTCGATGAAGATGATGCAGGGAGCCTGTTTCTTCGCCTGGTCGAACATGTCGCGAACACGCGAGGCGCCGACACCGACGAACATCTCGACAAAGTCGGAACCGGAGATCGTGAAGAACGGGACCTTCGCCTCGCCGGCGATCGCCCTGGCGAGCAGCGTCTTACCTGTGCCCGGGGGCCCCACCATGAGCACGCCCTTCGGGATCTTGCCGCCGAGGCGCTGGAACTTGCTGGGGTCCTTGAGAAACTCGACGATCTCGGCCACTTCCGCCTTGGCCTCATCCACACCGGCCACGTCGGCAAACGTGATACCAACCTGGTCTTCGCCGAGCAGCCGGGCCTTGCTCTTGCCGAACGACATCGCGCCTCGCCCGCCGCCGCCGCCCTGCATCTGGCGCATGAAATAGATCCACACGCCGATAAGGAGCAGGATCGGGAACGAACTGATCAGAAGCTGGCCGATCAGGCTCTGCTGTTTCGGCTCGGAGGCCGAAAAGGTGACGTCGTTCTGCTCGAGCATGCCGATCAGCGGGCTGTTGTCGGTCTCGGGGCTGATCGTGTAATACGGCAACGGCTCGCGTTGCCCGAAGCGGATTCGCTGGCCCTCGAATTCCACCAGAGTGACATCGCCGTTACGGACTTCTTCGAGAAACTCCGAGTAATCCCGCGCCTGTGGCTGCCCGCCACTGACGCCCGACAGCCCCTGGACTACCGACAGCAGGACGACAATGATGACGATAAAGACAAGTATATTTTTGGTCAGATCATTCACATTCAATTACCGCGCGGGGGGCGAATCCGCATACCGGATTCTTAGACAGATTCTAAAAGTAGACACTACTATACTTGATAGTTCCTCGCTACCAAATACACCTCACGACTGCCGGGCCTCGAAGCATCGGGTTTCATGACCCTGACGCGCTCGAATCGCTGCCTCGCGGCCGCGATGAAGGCGTCGGAACCCTCGCCCTGGAACAGCTTGCAGACGAAGTCGCCGCCGGGCCTCAGGGCCCGTTCGCAAAAATCCAGCGCCAGCTCCGCAAGGTACATCGAACGGGGCTGGTCGACTGACTTGTTGCCGCTGATATTGGGCGCCATGTCGCTGATTACAAGGTCAGCCCGCGCCTCGCCGAGCGCCGCATCCAGCGTTTCCAGCACCTCGTCCTCCCTGAAATCGCCCTGCATGAATTCCACCGACGGCAGGGCATCCATTTCGAGCAGGTCGAGAGCGATGACACGCACCCGGCCCTGCAGTTTCTCGGTGACGTACTGGCTCCAGCTGCCCGGCGCCGCACCGAGGTCGATCACCAGCATGCCGGGCTTCAGGAGTCTTTCCTTCCCGTCGATCTGCTCGAGCTTGTAAACGGCCCGCGAACGCCACCCCTCGCTGCGCGCCCGCGCCACGTACGGGTCGCGTTCCTGCCGCTCGCGCCAGCTGCCCGTGCTTCGCCTGGGCTTGCTCATCGGGTAGCGGCCCTCGACCGTAGGATCGTGGCCGGTCCGCTGTTACACTCCGCGCCCATGACGCTCAGCGAATCACACAAGAAGCACCTCCGCGGTCTCGGGCACGGGCTCAATCCCGTGGTCATGATCGGCGATGCGGGCCTGACCGAGGGGGTACGCTCGGAGTTCGAGAGCTCGCTCGAGCACCATGAACTGATCAAGGTCCGCGTGAAGGTCGGTGACCGCGAGGAACGCGACAGGATCATCATGGCGCTGTGCGATTCCGGCAACGCGCAACTGGTGCAGCGCATCGGCAACATGGCCCTCCTGTACCGCGAGAACCCGGAAAAGAAGCGTATCCAGCTGCCACGCTAGATGTAGCGAACCTCGATGATTTCAAACTGCTTCTCGCCATCCGGCGCGGCGAAGGTTACAACGTCGCCCTCGTTCTGCCCGATCAGGGCCCGCGCGATCGGCGACGTATAGGAGATCAGGCCCGCGCCGATATTGGCCTCGTCCTCGCCGACGATCCGGTACTCGATTTCCTTCCCGGTCGACTCCTCGAGCAGTTCCACCGTCGAACCGAAGATGACCTTGCCGCGGGCGTCGACCTCGGTGACGTCGATGACCTGCAGGTGCGAGAGCTTGCCTTCGATCTCCTTGATCCGGCCCTCGATGAAGCCCTGCTGCTCCTTGGCCGCATGGTATTCGGCATTCTCTTTAAGGTCGCCGTGCGCGCGCGCTTCCGCGATCGCCTTGATCACTGTCGGGCGCTCGATCGATTTGAGACGTTTCAGCTCGTCCCTGAGTAGCTCGTGCCCCCTGACGGTTACCGGTACCTTGTTCATGCAACTACCTCGTTATGCAGGTCCTGCAACCGGTTGACGTCACTGTCGTCGAGATGCTCGATCGCGGTGCATGTCGCAATTGCCGCTCCGAGCGTCGTGTAATACGTTATGCCCTTGCGCACGGCTTCTGCGCGAATGGAATGTGACTCGTTGATTGCCTGCTTGCCTTCGGTGGTATTGACGATGAGATCGATCTCACCGTTCTTGATCATATCGACGATGTGCGGCCGCCCCTCGCGAACCTTGTTCGCTCTGCGGCATGATACACCAGCCGCCGCCAGGTGCCTGGCCGTGCCGTGTGTGGCAACGAGGTCGAAGCCCCGCGCCTCGAGGATCTTCGCGAGCTGCACGGCGCCGTCCTTGTCGCGATCGCGCACGCTGAGCAGCGCCGCACCCTGCCGCGGCAGGATCACGCCCGATGCAAGCTGGGCCTTCGCATAGGCTTCGCCGAACGACCGGCCGACGCCCATGACTTCTCCGGTCGATTTCATTTCGGGGCCGAGGATCGGGTCCGCGCCCGGGAACTTGATGAACGGGAAGACTGCTTCTTTGACCGAGAAATACCCCGGTTTGCGCTGGTTGACGTAGCCCTGCTTTGCAAGCGACTCGCCGACCATGACCTTGGCGGCGATCTTCGCGAGCGGAATGCCGATCGCCTTCGACACGAACGGCACCGTCCGGGACGCGCGCGGATTCACCTCGAGGAGATAGACGACGTTGTTCTGGATTGCAAACTGCGTATTCATAAGGCCGACAACGTGCAGTCCCTTCGCCAGCTTGATGACCTGCTCGTGCAGCTCCTTTTGCAGTTCCTCCGTCAGGCTGAACGGCGGCAGCGAACAGCCGGAGTCGCCGGAATGCACGCCCGCCTGCTCGATATGTTCCATGACCCCGCCAATCAGCACGCGCTCGCCGTCGCAGATGCAGTCGACGTCGACTTCGGTCGCCAGGTCGAGGAAACGGTCGAGCAGCACCGGGCTGGAATTCGACACGCCGATCGCGGCGTCCATGTAGGCCGCCAGGTCTTCCTCACCGTGCACCACTTCCATCGCCCTGCCGCCCAGTACGTAGGACGGCCTGACGACGAGCGGGAAACCCACGTCCGCCGCCATCCGCAGCGCTTCTTCCTTGCTGCGGGCCGTGCGGTTGGGCGGCTGCTTGAGTTGCAGCGACTGCACGAGCTTCTGGAAACGCTCGCGGTCTTCGGCGAGGTCGATCGAATCCGGTGACGTGCCGATGATGGGCGCACCGGCGGCCTCTAGCTGCCGCGCGAGTTTCAGCGGCGTCTGGCCGCCGTACTGGACGATTACGCCCTTCGGCTTTTCGCGGTCGATGATTTCCATGACGTCCTCGAACGTCAGGGACTCGAAATACAGGCGATCAGACGTATCGTAATCGGTCGATACCGTTTCCGGGTTGCAGTTGACCATGATGGTCTCGTAGCCCGATTCGCGCAGCGCCAGCGCCGCGTGCACGCAGCAGTAATCGAACTCGATGCCCTGCCCGATACGGTTGGGGCCTCCGCCCAGGATCATTATCTTCGCCGCGTCCGTCGGCTCGGCCTCGCACTCCTCTTCATACGTGGAGTACATGTAGGCCGTCGTCGTCGCGAACTCCGCCGCACAGGTATCCACCCGTTTGAAAACCGGGCGAATGCCGAACTCGAGGCGCCGGCGCCGAACGGCCGGTTCCTTGACGTTCAACACGGCTGCAATGCGGGCATCGGAAAAGCCCTTGCGTTTCAAGGCACGCAGCGATGCCTGCGTCAGGGCAGACAGGTCTTTCCCTTTCAGCGCCTGCTCGTCCCGAATCAGGTCCTCGATCTGTGCGAGGAACCACGGGTCGATGCCGGATATCGAAGCGACCTCCTCCAGCGGGAAATCATTGCGAAGCGCGTCGCCGACATGCCGCAGCCGGTTGGCGCCGGGGATGCGCAGTTCCTGGCGCAGGCGGTCGCGTTCCGCCTCGGTCGTGATCGAGACATCGATTTCGTCGAAACCCGAAATATCGATCTCGAGCCCGCGCAGGGCTTTTTGCAGGGATTCCTGGAACGTGCGTCCGATCGCCATGACTTCGCCGACCGATTTCATCTGCGTCGTCAGCCGGTCGTTGGTGCCCGGGAACTTCTCGAACGTGAATCGCGGAATCTTGGTAACGACGTAATCGATGGTCGGCTCGAAAGAAGCCGGCGTGGCGCCGCCGGTTATGTCGTTTCTGAGTTCGTCGAGCGTATAGCCAACCGCCAGCTTCGCGGCCACCTTGGCGATCGGGAAGCCTGTGGCCTTGGACGCCAGGGCCGACGACCGCGATACCCTGGGGTTCATCTCTATGATCAGGACCCGGCCGTCCTCCGGGCTTACGGCGAACTGGACGTTCGAGCCGCCGGTCTCCACGCCGATCTTGCGCAGTACGTCGATGGATGCGTCACGAAGCCGCTGGTATTCCTTGTCCGTCAGGGTCTGCGCCGGCGCAACCGTGATCGAATCGCCGGTGTGCACGCCCATGGGGTCCAGGTTTTCGATGGAGCAGACGATGATGCAGTTGTCATTGCGGTCCCGCACCACCTCCATCTCGAATTCTTTCCAGCCGATGACGGACTCTTCCAGCAGGACTTCCGTGGTCGGCGACATTTCAAGACCGTGCGAGACGATGCTCTCGAATTCCTCGCGATTGTAAGCGATACCGCCCCCGGTTCCGCCGAGCGTAAATGACGGCCGGATGATCGTCGGGAAGCCGATGCCCGCCTGCTTCTCCAGTGCTTCCTCGAGCGAATGCGCGATCTCCGCCCTCGGCACCTCGAGGCCGATCTCCTGCATCGCCTGGCGGAAAAGATCCCGATCCTCGGCCATGTCGATGGCTTCGCGGGAGGCGGCGATGAGCTCGACGTCGTATTTTTCGAGCACGCCCTCGCGCGCGAGGTCGAGCGCGCAATTGAGGCCGGTCTGGCCGCCCATCGTGGGCAACAGGGCATCCGGCCGCTCCTTGGCGATGATGCGCTCGACCGCGGACCAGTGCACCGGCTCGATGTAGATCGCATCGGCCATCTCGGGGTCGGTCATGATCGTCGCCGGGTTGGAATTGACGAGGATGACGCGGTACCCCTCCTCGCGCAGCGCCTTGCACGCCTGCGCGCCCGAGTAATCGAATTCGCACGCCTGGCCGATCACGATCGGGCCGGCGCCGATGATCAGGACGCTTTCTATATCGGTGCGCTTGGGCATGGTTGAGTCTTAATAAATCGCTTTATCAATCATTTATAAGTATATGTTTTTCGGTGTTTATTAACCGGAAAACATCGTCCTGACCGTGCTGCGCTTCGCCGCTTCCATATCGGCCAGGAAGCGCTCGAACAGGGGCTGCACATCGCGCGGGCCGGGGCTGGCTTCCGGGTGCCCCTGGAAGCTGAACGCCGGTTGCCGAGCAATGGCGATGCCCTGTAGCGTGCCGTCGAACAGCGAGCGGTGCGTCGTCTCCACGTTTGCCGGCAGAGTCGACTCGTCCACCGCGAAACCGTGGTTCTGGCTGGTAATCATCACCCGCCCCGTCCCGAGATCCTGCACCGGATGATTTGCGCCGTGATGCCCGAACTTCATCTTTTCCGTCTTCGCGCCGGCGGCAAGGGCCAGCAACTGGTGACCCAGGCAGATACCGAATACCGGGATTTTTTCGTCGAGGAAACGCTGGATCGCCTTGATCGCGTAGTCGCAGGGCTCGGGGTCGCCGGGACCATTGGAGAGAAATATGCCATTCGGCGACAGCGCAAGGGCTTCTTCGGCGCTCGTCTTCGCAGGCACGACCGTCATCCGGCAATCGAGGTCGGCCAGCAGGCGCAGTATATTGCGCTTGATGCCGAAGTCGTAGGCCACCACGTGATACGGCGCGACGCGGCGGCTGAGGATGCGGGGTTTGCGGCCGAAGGTCGTGCCCTGGCTCCACTGGTAGGGCTCATCCGTGGTCACGAACTGCGCAAGGTCCATGCCGGCAATGCCCGGGAACTTCCTCGCGTGCTCGATCGCCGTCTCGTCGGACACCTCCCCGGTCATGATGCAGCCCGACTGGGCGCCCTTCTCGCGGATGATGCGGGTCAGTTTGCGCGTATCGATATCGGCGATGGCGACGGTCTCGCTCTGGCGCAGGAACTCGGCCAGCGGGCGCTCGTTGCGCCAGCTGCTGGTCACCATCGACAGGTCGCGGATGATGAGCCCGGAGGCATGCACCCTGGACGACTCCATGTCCTCGGCGTTGGTGCCCGTATTGCCTATGTGGGGGTACGTGAGGGTGACGATCTGGCGGCAGTAGGACGGATCCGTGAGGATCTCCTGGTACCCCGTCATCGCAGTATTGAAGACCACTTCACCGATGGTCTTGCCGTCGGCACCTACGGAGGTGCCATGGAAAACGGTGCCATCTTGCAGAGCCAGTACAGCCGGCGTACTCAAATGCAGACCTCGGTGCGAAACTCGACGGGAAATCGAAAGCCAGACCGCCAGGTAGCCAGCGCAGTTATCGTCGGCACGCCCCCGAAAGGACGCAAGTCGCAGATGTACAAAAGCGGAAGGACAGTGCCTCCCGCTCATGACTTCGCTGACCGCTCAGCGATCCGGCGTAGTTTACTGAACGGAGACACGCTGCGCCAGACCAGACCGGCGCTTTTTTTCGATTTCAGTCCGTGTCGTCGCCGAAAAGCACGTCGTGCATATCGTAAAGGCCCGGTTGCCGCGTCACTATCCAGCGGGCGGCACGCAAAGCCCCCTCGGCGAACACGCTGCGCTCGGTGACGCTGTGGCTCAGGGTCAGGCGCTCGGTCGGCGACGAGAAAATGACATCGTGATCCCCGGGCACTTCCCCGCGGCGCTCAGACTGGTAATGGACGGAGTCAGAGCCGGCCTGGTTGCGCGCGCTTGCGATCGCCTCGCCGAGCTTCAGCGCGGTCCCCGACGGCGCGTCCTTCTTGTGGATGTGATGCGTCTCGTGAATCTCGATCGCGTATTCGTCACCCAGCGACCTCGCGGCGCGTCCGACGAGATCCTGAAGGACCGCAATCCCCTGGCTCATATTGCGGTCATAGACAACGGCGACGCTCTCCGCCGCCTTGTCGAGTGCTTCGAGTTCGGCCTCGCCCAGGCCACTGACGCCGCACACGAGCGGCTTCCCGTGGCGCGATACCGCCGCGGCGACCTGCTCTGTGGCTTCGAACAGGCTGAAATCGACGACCACGTCGGCGGCTTCCACGACGTGGTCGAGGTCGCTGGATACCAACGCGCCGGACGGCGTCTCCATGTCATTCGCCGCGTCGGGATCCCGCACCCAGACGCTGCCGATCTCGAGATCGGCAAACTCGTTGACGGTATTGATGATGGCGAGCCCCATGCGGCCCGCGCCGGCGATGCCCAGCCTGATCGGATTACTGGCCAATTCGCTCGAAGAACCGCTTCACGGTATCGAACCAGGTCTCGGCGCGCGGCGAGTGCTTGTCCCCGCCCGCCTGCACGGTGGCGTCGAATTTGCTCAGCAGTTCCTTCTGTTTGTTCGTAAGATTCACGGGAGTCTCGACGGCGACCTTCGCAAACAGGTCACCTTTGCGCGGATCCCGGACCGTCGTCACGCCCTTGCCCCGCAGCCTGAACACCTTGCCCGACTGCGTGCCGCCCGGCACCTTCAGGGATACGTTGCCCTCGAGCGTCGGCAATTCCACTTCGCCGCCCAGGGCCGCCGTGGAAAAACTGATCGGCACCTCGCAGGACAGGTCGGCGCCGTCGCGCAGGAAGATCTTGTGTGGGTTGATGCGGATTTCGACGTACAGGTCGCCGGGAGGACCGCCGTTGCGCCCGGCCTCGCCCTCTCCTGAGAGCCGTATCCGGTCGCCATCGTCGACGCCCGCCGGTACCTTGACCGACAGCGTGCGGGTTTGGCGCACACGGCCGCGGCCGTGGCAGGTTTCGCAGGGATCGGAAATCATCGTGCCCGCGCCCTTGCAGGCCGGGCAGGTTTGCTGGATCGAGAAGAAACCCTGCTGCATGCGCACCTGGCCGGCACCGCCACAGGTGGAACATTGCGTGGGGGTGGTCCCCTTCTTCGCACCGCTGCCGTCGCAGACCTCGCAGGCGACCTGCGACGGTACTTCGATGGTGACGGTATCGCCCTTTACGGCGCGCTCGAGATCGAGTCTGAGTTCGTAACCGAGGTCTGCGCCTCGAAACACCTGCGCGCCGCCGCGCCGTGCGCCGCCACCGAAAATATCGCCGAACACATCGCCGAAGATGTCGCTGAAGCCCTCGGCACTGAATCCGCCCGGGCCGCCCATTCCCGCCCCGCGCAGGCCGTCGTGTCCGAAGCGGTCGTACGCGGCGCGTTTGTCGCTGTCGCGCAGCACCTCGTAGGCTTCCTTGGCCTCCTTGAAACGGATTCCGGAGCCCCCGTCGTCATCCTTGTTACGGTCCGGGTGATGCTTCATGGCAAGGCGACGATACGCCTTCTTGATCTCGTCAGCCGAAGCCGACTTCGAGACCCCCAATACCTCGTAATAGTCGCGTTTTGCCATGCTTGCTCAAAAACGGGCGCCCGCAAAGGGCGCCCTGTCACGTTTCATGTATCCGAACGGATTCCTCAGGCCGACTTCGACTGATCGTCCTTGTCGACTTCCTCGAATTCCGCGTCGACCACGTCGTCGCCGGACCCGGCTTCGCTTTCTGCGCCGGATTCCGCCGACTGTTGTTCCGCATACATCTTCTGAGCCAGCGCACCGGACGCTTCGGCCAATGCAGCCGTCTTCTTCTCTATGGCTTCCTTGTCGTCCTTTTCCAGCACGGTCTTGAGATCCGAGATGGCATTCTCGATGCTCATGCGCTCTTCGCTGGTGGCCTTGTCGCCCAGATCCTTGAGCGTCTTTTCCGCCGCATGAATGAGGCCGTCCGCCTGGTTGCGCACGTCGACGAGTTCGCGGAACTTGCGATCTTCCTCGGCATGGCTCTCGGCATCCCTGACCATGTTGTCGATCTCGTCGTCGGACAGACCGCTGGACGCCTTGATGACGATGTTCTGGCTTTTGCCCGTGGCCTTGTCCTTCGCAGAGACGTTGAGAATGCCGTTGGCGTCGATATCGAAGGTTACCTCGATCTGCGGCAAGCCACGCGGCGCCGGTGGAATGTCCGCGAGGTCGAAACGGCCGAGCGACTTGTTGTCCATGGCGCGTTCGCGCTCGCCCTGCAACACATGGATGGTCACGGCGGTCTGGTTGTCGTCGGCGGTCGAGAACACCTGCTCCGCATTCGCGGGGATGGTTGTGTTCTTTTCGATCAGCTTGGTCATCACTCCACCGAGCGTCTCGATACCGAGTGACAGCGGCGTGACGTCGAGCAGGAGAACGTCCTTCACATCGCCCGCGAGCACGCCGCCCTGGATCGCAGCACCCAGCGCAACCGCTTCGTCAGGATTGACGTCTTTCCGGGGCTCTTTGCCGAAGAAATTCTGCACGACCTCCTGGACCTTCGGCATGCGGGTCTGCCCGCCGACGAGGATCACGTCGTCGACCTCGTTGACCTTGAGGCCGGCATCCTGCAGCGCAGTCTTGCAGGGGCCCATGGTGCGCTCGATCAACTCGTCGACGAGCGACTCGAGCTTGGCACGCGTCAGCTTGATGTTGAGGTGCTTGGGACCGCTTGCATCGGCCGTGATGTAAGGCAGGTTGACTTCGGTCTGCTGCTGCGAGCTGAGCTCGATCTTCGCCTTTTCGGCAGCTTCCTTCAGACGCTGCATCGCCAGCGGGTCCCTGCTGATGTCCACGCCGCTCTCGCGTTCGAATTCCTTGTTCAGGTACTCGATCACCCGCAGGTCGAAATCCTCACCGCCCAGGAAGGTGTCGCCGTTCGTGGAAAGCACCTCGAACTGGTGCTCGCCGTCCACTTCGGCAATTTCGATGATGGATACGTCGAAGGTTCCGCCGCCGAGGTCGAACACGGCGATCTTCTTGTCGCCGCGCTTCTTGTCCATGCCATAGGCGAGTGCTGCCGCCGTCGGCTCGTTGATAATGCGCTTGACGTTCAGCCCGGCGATCTTGCCGGCGTCCTTCGTGGCCTGGCGCTGCGAATCGTTGAAATACGCAGGCACCGTCACGACGGCCTCGGTGACGGGTTCGCCGAGATAGTCTTCCGCGGTCTTTTTCATCTTCATGAGCACGCGCGCAGAAATCTCGGGCGGCGCCATTTTCTTGCCGTTCGCCTCGACCCAGGCGTCGCCGTTGTCGGCCTTGACGATCTTGTAGGACACCATGTCCATGTCACGCTGGACGACATCGTCCTCGAAGCGGCGGCCGATGAGGCGCTTGACCGCGAACAGGGTGTTGCCCGGATTGGTCACGGCCTGGCGCTTCGCCGATTGCCCGACGAGCACCTGGTCGTCCTTGCTGAACGCAACGATCGACGGCGTCGTGCGATCACCCTCGCTGTTTTCGATCACCTTGGGCGTGCCGCCCTCCATGACCGCAACGCAGGAGTTCGTGGTACCCAGGTCGATACCGATTACTTTACTCATGCTGATACTCCAAAAATTCTATGTTTTCCAAAACTGGTTGTGAATTGGGGGCGGGCCCTGTTGTTTCAAGCACTGCCACGCCACTGTTTTCTCAGCCGCCGCCCTCGCCCGGCGGCGCCTCCGCGGCTACGATCACCCGTGCTGGTCGCAGCAGGCGTCCGTTCAGCGCATAACCTTTCTGCACGACCTTCGCGACGGATCCCGGCTCGATATTCGGCGCCGGCATCATGCTCATGGCTTCGTGCATCTCCGGGTCGAATGGCTCGCCCTCCGGATCCACTTCAGAAATACCGAAGCGCTCCAGGGTCGTCTTCAGCAGTTTGCAGGTGGCCTCGCTGCCCTCGCGCAGCGCTTCCGCGTCCGCGTTGTCCGCGGCAGCGAGTCCCATTTCGAGACTGTCCACGACGGCGAGCAAGTCGCGGCCGAAATTCTCCAGCGCGAACTTGTGCGCATGCTCGACGTCGCGCGCCGCACGCTTGCGCACGTTTTCCAGTTCTGCGGCAGCCCGCAGGTAGCGGTTCCAGTTTTCATCGGCCTTCGCCTGCGCCTCTGCCAGCGCGCTCTCGCCGCTCTCGGCGGCTGCGCCCTCGGGCGCCTGTGCGTCGCCGGATTCCGCCGCGGCATCCGCGGCTTCGGCTTCAGTTCGCTTGCGTTCCGCGCTCATGCATGCAACTCCACATCGGTCCTGGCCACGCGAACCGCGCCGCCGGTTATCGGAAAGTTGCGAGTTTGGGGGCCGAGGCCCAAAAATCAACCGTATCGGCCGAGTTTTTATTCGATTTATGGCTCAGGAGCGCTGGCCGAGCGCCGTGGCCAGCAGCCGGGCGGTAATATCGACGATCGGCACGACCCGGTCGTAAGCCATGCGGGTAGGCCCGATTACGCCGAGTACACCGATCGTGTCGTCACCGATGCGGTACGGCGCCGTCACCACGCTGCAGTCGCCGAGGATTTGAAAGCCGGATTCCTCGCCGATGAAGACGCGCACGCCTTCGGCGTCGATACTGCGATCCATGAGGTCGAGTATCAGCCGTTTTCTCGAAAACGCGTCGAACAGGCGACGCAGGGTCTCGATATCCGACAGCTCGGCGAAATCCATGAGTTTCGTCTCCCCGGTCAGGACGAACTCACCCCCGGGCTTGCTGGTGCCTTCCATCGCCGACTGCGCAACCACGATGATGTCCTGCATCGCCTGGTTCATCGAATCGCGCAATTTGTCGAGGTCCGAACCGATCTGGTCGCGCACCTGGTGCATATCCATGCCGGCGTATTTTTCGTTGATGAAATTCGCCGCCTGGATCAGCTCCGATTCGGAATACTCCCGCTCGAGATGCAGGATCCGGTTCTGCACCTCGCGATCGTTGATCACCAGGATGACCAGCACACGGTAATCCGACAACGGCAGGAACTCGATTTGCCGCAGGATGGCCTGCTGACCTCTCGGCACCGTGACGACCCCGGCAAGACTCGTGATGTCGGACAGCATGTTCGATACGGAACCGATCAGCGCGCCCGGGTCGTCGACCTTTTTCTGCAGGTGGGACTGCAGGCGCCGCAGGTCGTTGCCGCGCGGCTGTCGATACCGGACCAGCGTGTCGACAAAAAGCCGATACCCCTTCGCCGTCGGCACGCGGCCCGCGGAGGTATGCGGCGCCGCCACGAGTCCCATTTCCTCGAGGTCCGCCATGACGTTGCGAATCGTTGCCGGGCTGAGGTCCAGTCCCGAGTCTTTCGACAGGGTGCGCGAGCCGACCGGCTCCCCCTCGCGAATATAGCGCTGGATCAGCACCCTCAGCAGGTGACTCGCGCGTTCGTTGGGTAAGGAGTTGGTTGCTTCTGGCGTCATTTGCAAGAAACGGAAACAGCGAAAAAACGTCGCTGTGTTACGGTAGCAAAACAAGCTAGCAACGCCTTGGCGACCGGTCAAGGGTCTGCAACAATCAGCTTACTCGGCGCCTCGGCCGGTACGAGCGGAAGCGAACGCGACATGGCAACAATGTTCAAGAGGGTAGCGATCCTGGGGCGCCACGAGGACCCGCGCGTGGCCGAGCCGATCACCGTGCTCTCGGAGTACCTCGGCCAGGCCGGCGTCGAGGTGCTCGCGGCCGAGGACATGTCACTCGGGATCGAAGCGCGGCGCCTGCCCGAGCCGGATCTCGCCGATACCGCCGACCTGATCATCGCCATCGGCGGAGACGGCGCAATGCTCTATGCCGGGCAGCTCGCGCGGCGCGGCGACATTCCGCTGCTGGGCATCAACCGCGGCCGTCTCGGCTTTCTCGCCGACGTGACGCCCGAGGAGATGCTGGACAGCGTCGGCCACGTGCTTGCCGGCGAGTTCACAACGGACAAGCGCCTCGTACTGGAAGCGACACTGCAACGCCCGGATGCAGACGACACGACTGCCCTCGCCCTGAACGACGTCGTCCTGCAGCGCCGCGAAACCGGCCGCATGCTCGATTTCGTCACGCGGATGGACGGCCACTACGTGAATACGCACGCGGGTGACGGCCTGGTCATTGCCACGCCGACGGGATCGACGGCGTATTCGCTCAGCTGCGGCGGACCGATCATCGAGCCGCGCCTCGATGCAGTGGTCGTCGTGCCGGTCGCCCCGCACACGCTGTCGGACCGGCCGATCGTGCTTCCCGGTGACCTGCGCATCGAACTGCGCCTCCTCGAACGCGAGAACACGCGGGCCGAAATCATGGCGGACGGCCACTCCATGGGCGAGATACGGCCCGAGGACACGCTGATGGTCGTCGCCTCCGAGACACGCCTCACCCTGCTGCACCCCCCGGGCTATGACTTCTTCGGCATACTCCGCTCCAAGCTGCACTGGGGACACGATTCGCGCAAGCGGGACCTGCCTCCGGAGGGCGGCTAGCCGTGCTGGTGACGCTGCAGGTGCGGGATTTCGCGATCGTCGACCGCATCGATGTCGAACTCCAAGCCGGCATGACCGTGCTCACCGGCGAAACCGGCGCCGGCAAGTCCATTCTCGTCGACGCGCTGGGCCTCGTCCTGGGCGAACGCGGCGGCGGCAAGCTCGTGCGTGCCGGTGCCAGGCGCGCCGAGTTCAGCGCCGAGTTCGACGTATCCGGCCTGCCCGGCGCGCGGGCCTGGCTCGAGGAACAGGCACTCGACGAAGACGACGATTGCCTGGTGCGCCGTGTCATCAATGCCGACGGGCGCTCCCGCGCATTCATCAACGGCAACGCCGTGCCCGTACAGCAACTCAAGACGCTGGGCGAAATGCTCATCGACATCCACGGGCAGCATTTTCACCAGTCGCTGGGCCGGCGCTCAGTGCAGCGCGACCTGCTGGATCACTACGGTGGCCTGCAGGACCTGCGCGCGCAGACCGAGGCCGCGTTTACCGGATGGAAGTCCCTTCTCGACAGGCTGCTGGCGCTGCAGGGGGCCGATGCCGACCGTGAATCCCGTGTCGACCTGCTGACGTTTCAACTGCAGGAACTCGAATCGCTGGACGCGGGGCCCGGCGAGTACGCGCAGCTGCAGGCGGAGGCGCAGCGCCTGGCAAACAGCGGCCGCCTCGCGGAGGGCGTCGCCGCCTCCCTGGATTTACTCTCCGACAACGATGCCGCGAACGTAACCGGCATGCTTGCTGCGGCGGAGCGCAACCTGCAGCAACTGGTCCGGTTCGACGACGAGTTGTCACCGACCCTGGAACTCCTGGACAGCGCCGGAATACAGGTCGCGGAAGCGGCCGAGTCGCTGCGCCGTTACGGTGATTCGATCGACATGGACCCGGGCCGGCAGAATGCCGTGGAACAACGCCTGGATTCCATGCAGTCGATTGCGCGCAAGCACAGGGTCGAGCCGGGCGACCTCGTCGAACTCCGGGCACGGCTAGGGGCCGAGCTCGATGAGCTCACGCATGCCGATCAACGCAGCCAGGCACTCGAACGGGAGGCGCGCGAGGCCGAAGCCGCATACCGCAAGCACGCCGGGGAACTATCGCGGCTGCGCAAAGCCGCCGCCGGGAAATTCGCAAGCTCGGTCAGCGATGCGATGGCTGGCCTCGGTATGCCCGGTGGAAAATTCGAGATAGCGCTCGCGCCGCTTGCCGATGGTGCGGAACGCGCCAGCGGCGTGGACGACATCGAATTCCTGATCAGCGCCAATCCCGGCCAGCCGCCGATGCCGCTATCCAGGGTCGCGTCCGGCGGCGAATTGTCGCGCATGAGTCTCTCGATCCAGGTCATCGCGAGCGACGGCAGCACCATTCCGACGATGGTCTTCGATGAAGTCGACAGCGGTGTCGGCGGCGGCGTGGCCGAGATGGTAGGAAGGCGGTTGGCGGAGGTTGCCCTCGATCGGCAGGTCCTGTGCGTAACCCACCTGCCGCAGGTTGCCAGCCTCGCCGATCACCACTTCCGCATCAGCAAGGTCACCGATGGCAAAGCGACGCGCACGCGGGTGCACGTACTGGACCAGGAAGAGCGCGTCGACGAACTCGCGCGCATGCTCGGCGGTGTCGAGATAACGGCCAAGACCCGCGAACATGCGGCCGAGATGCTTGCCGGCGCGCCGCAGAAGCGCGCCTGATCGAATTTATGCCCTAATCGTCGCCGGTCTTGCCGTGCCGCCGGACGTACAGCACCAGGCTGTGGTCCAACAGCTCGAAGCCGTGCTCTTCGGCGATTTCGTGCTGCAGGCGCTCGATTTCCTCGCTGAAGAACTCGATAACCTCGCCCGTCTCGACGCAAACCATGTGGTCGTGGTGTTCGCCATCGTCGAGCTCGAACACGGAGTGACCGCCCTCGAAGTTGTGCCGCGTAACGAGGCCAGCCGCTTCGAATTGCGTCAGCACGCGATAGACCGTCGCGAGGCCTATCTCCTCGCCCGAATCCAGCAGGTCCTTGTAAATGTCCTCGGCGCTGAGGTGCCGGTTCGAGGCATTCTCCAGGATCTCCAGGATCTTGAGGCGCGGCAACGTGATCTTGAGGCCGGCCTTGCGTAATTCGTGTCGTTGCTCCATTAACGGTATTCCCGGTAGCACTAAGGAAGGGCGCCTATCGCGGCGTTTGGCAAGAAGGTATGATGCGCGCCTATTATGACGCAGATGGCAGCGCGGCTCTAGCAGCGCGCCATTCGCAACGTCCACCCCTGGAAGCCGGTTTATCGTCAATGCAGTTCTCGATTCACAAGTCGATCGCCCTCGCCCTCGTTCTGGGCGCGGTCATGGCAGCATCGGGCTGCGTCTACCGCGCCAATATTTCGCAGGGCAACATCGTCGAGGAAGAAGATCTCGACCAGGTCGAAGTCGGCATGACGCGCAACCAGGTACGATTTCTGCTCGGCACGCCGATGATCAGCGACCCGTTCCACCAGGAACGCTGGGACTACGTCTACTACGTAAAAATAGGCCGTAATGACGCCACCGCCAAGCGCTGGGTGAGCGTCCTGTTCGACGACGAAACGGTCAGCGAAATTCAGCGCAACCGGGAACTCGCCGAGGATCTCTGATCGTCAATCGTTGTCGGCGGATGCGCGCTGACGGCGCGCCTCGCGAGGATCGACTTCGAGTGGCCGGTAGAGTTCGACGCGATCGCCTGCCCTCACCGTGGTGTCGGGCGAGACCCGCTTACCCCAGATGCCGACAGGCAGGTCCGCTATACCCATGCCGGGAAATCGCGATTCGATACCCGATTCGGCGATAACCTCCGCGACGCTCGCCCCTTCGCCCACGTTCACGGTCAACAGCACCTGCCGCGCAGGCAGCGCAAGCACCACTTCCACGCACAGGCTGTCAGCCATCTCCCTGTGCCTCGGCGCCGTAGATATCCTCGGCGCGCCGCACGAATGCGTCCACGAGCGAATTGCAGATGTCCTCGAAATAACGGCCCAGCAGGCGGTCGGTGGTGCGGCTCCTCACCTCGAACTCGACGTCCAGCGACACCTTGCAGCCGAGATGGTCGAGCGACTTGAAATGCCAGCCGCCGCTCAGGTGGCTGAACGGGCCTTCGACCAGCTCCATGTCGATCGCCTCGAACTCGTGCATCCTGTTGCGGGTGCGAAAACTGCGGCGCAGCCCGGCCAGGTGCATTTCGACGGAACCTTCGAGCACGTCCCCCTCGCGCCAGTGCAGGGTCGCCGCGCCACACCACGGCAGGAATTCCGGGTAGGACTCCACGTCCTCGACGAGCACGTACATCTGCCTGGCCGAGTAAGGCACGAGCGCACTGCGGCTTATATTGCGCACGACGTCAGGAGTTGCCGTGTCCGCGCCGGGTCACGACAGGTCGGGCAGCAGGCCCACGGCCTTGAGAAACACGAACAGGATGCCGACCGGCACCAGGAACCGGGCCAGCACGCGCCAGAGCTTGTAGAGCACGCCGGCGCCGCCGAGTTCTTCCGAGGTCGAGTTCCTGGCCATGATCCAGCCCGCGAACACGGCGATGAACAGGCCGCCCAGCGGCAACATGATGTTGTTCGTGAGGTGATCGAGATTGTCGAAGATCGTGCCTTTGTAGAAACTGACATCGGCCAGCACGTTGAACGACAATACCGTCCCGAAACCCAGCAGCCAGATCGTGCCGCCGATGATCACCGCGGCCTGCGCGCGCGTCTTGTTGAAGCGTTCCACCACCCAGGCGACCGCCGGCTCCATCAGGCCGAGCGCGGACGTCCATGCCGCGAACGACAACAGGATGAAGAACAGGGTCGAGAAAAATGCGCCGCCCGGCATCTGCCCGAGGGCGAGCGGCAGCGTCTGGAATACGAGACCCGGCCCATCGGCAGGGTCCAGGCCGTTCGCGAACACCAGGGGGAAGATCACGAGACCGGCGAGAATCGCAATCAGCGTGTCGGCGGTCACGACCGCACCCGAAGCGCCGATGATGGACGTCTCCTCCGGCAGGTACGCGCCGTAGGCCATGATCGCGCCCATACCGATCGACAGGGTGAAGAACGCCTGGCCCATCGCGGCCAGGACGCTGTCCCAGGTCAGCTTGCTGAAGTCCGGCGTGAACATGAAGGCGAGGCCTTCCCCGAAATGGCCGGACGTGAGCGAGTAGCCGAGCAGTATGACCATGAGCAGCAGCAGCGCAGGCACCATGAAGCGCACGGCCTGCTCGAGCCCGCGTTCGACTCCCCGCATTACGACAAAAATCGTCAGCGCCATGAACAGGGTGTGGCAAAACCCGACGGCGCGCCAGTCACCGACGAAACCGCCGAACTGCGCGCCGACAATCGCCGCATCCGCTCCGGTGAAGACGCCGCTGGCACTCTTGACGATGTAGGCAAGCGTCCAGCCCGCGATGACGCTGTAGTAGGACAGGATCAGGATACCGGCAATGACGCCCATGGCGCCGACCCACTGCCAGCGCTTCGAGCCGCCCTCCTCTTCGCCGAGCAGCCCCATCGTCGCCACCGGGTTGCGCCGGCCACGCCGGCCGATCAGGATCTCGGACATCATCACCGGCATGCCGACAAGCACCACGCAAAGCAGGTACACGATGACGAACGCGCCACCGCCGTTCTGGCCCGCCACATAGGGGAATTTCCAGATGTTCCCGAGGCCCACGGCCGAGCCGGTTACGGCCAGAACGAAGGCCATTCGCGATGACCAGTGCCCGTGAAGTGATTTGCGCTTGCCGGACTCGGCAGCCTGGTTACTCAGCATTCTCGCGCTCTCCGGGCGTGGGAAGGCGCGATTCTCATACAATTTCGAAAGGGTGACAACACGACCGGCGGCGCCAGCGGAGCATCTGCACGCCGGTTTGGTGTTCAGAATTACGTATAATCGCGCACCCTGCCGCCTTACGGCGGGACTGGAACCATGAGCAAAAAGAAGCCCGACAAAAGCAACGTCATCGCCGCCAACCGCAAGGCGCGGCACGACTATTTCATCGAGGACCGTATCGAGGCGGGCCTGTCGTTGCATGGCTGGGAAGTAAAGAGCCTGCGGGCGGGCCGCGCGCAGCTCACCGAGAGTTACGTAATCATCAAGAACGCCGAGGCCTACCTGGTCGGCGCACATTTCTCGCCGCTACTTTCCGCATCCACGCACGTGCAGGCGGACCCGACGCGGAGCAGGAAGCTCCTGATGCACCGGGGCGAACTCGACCGCCTGATCGGCGCCGTCGAACGTAAAGGCTACGCGCTCGTACCGCTCGACCTGCACTGGCGCAAAGGCCGCGTAAAACTGGAGGTCGGCCTGGCCCGCGGCAAGAAACAACACGACAAGCGCGCCGCCAACAAGGACCGCGACTGGGCCCGGCAAAAGGAACGAATACTAAAACATTAGTATAATTATATAGTTACCACTTTATATTAAGGTTATTTCTATATAATGCGCATCGGCAAATTGTGGCCCGATGCGTTGTAAATTCTGCGTTTGCCCATACACTATGCTGACACGGGGGTGACTTGGCTTCGACGCGGGTCGCGAAACTCCGAGTGCATGCCGAGGGACAGAGTACCTCGTAAATCCAACTGTAAAACTTATAGTTGCCAACGACGACAACTACGCTTTAGCTGCTTAAAAACCAGCTTGAAGCCTTCCGACCGGATCGTGCCTGTGCGTCCGGATCCCGGGAGTCACCGACACAGGACCGCGGTGCGGGCGTGTTCAGGGCCCAAGCCGTTAAATCTTTCCTGGACTGGCTGTGAGTTTTCCCTGCCCGTCGGGTAGCCTGCAGCGAGATTAAAGACGGTATAAGCATGTAGAGCTCGTAGCGTAGGACTTGCGGACGTGGGTTCGATTCCCACCACCTCCACCACCTTCCAACATCAGGGGACAGTGACCTAAGGTCACTGTCCCCTTTTTGTCAGTCGTAGGGGCGCAGCCGCGCGAGGCTGTGAATGAAGACGACGCGATCCTCGATCGAGATGATGCCCTCGTCCGAAAGATTGCGCAGCAGCCGGGACAGGGTCTCGGGCGCGATCGACAGCCGCGATGCGATCACGTGACGCGGCAATTCGAGCCGCGCCGTCGCCTGGTCGCCGTCCTGCGCGTCGGTGATGTGGTCCGTGATATAGCTCGCAAGGCGATGCCTGGCGTTCTGGATTGAGAGATTCTCGATCTCCCGAACGCGCGCATGCAGATGCCTTGAAAGGTCGGCGAGCAGGCGCATGCAGGCATCGCGGTTGGTTCGCAGCATGTCCAGGAAAGCCCGGTTCGGAATTTCGCACAGCTGTGATTCTTGCAGCCCCTCGGCGGTCACCGGAAATTTGATCTCCTGCATGAAAGTCACCGCTTCCCCGAACGTTCTGCCGGGGTTGACGACCTCGAGCGTCTTCTTGTCGCCGGTTGCCGAAATCAGGCTCAGCTCGATCAGCCCCGTATCGACATAGTAGAAGCTCTCGGCCGGATCGCCGCGATGAAACAGCACCTCGCCCTGGTCCAGGTCCCTAACCTTCATTTCCGCCGCGAGCCTGTCGAAGTTCTCCGCGTCGAGGCCGGAAAACAGGTAGTGACCGCGAACCGATTCGTAGAGGGACGAGTTTTTGTCCATGGGCAGCGAGTCTAGCACCAGGCCACGTTTCTTCACGGCAACTGCCTCCGGGGATCGATCATTTCGACCAGGATTCGACAGTCTAGTCTGCGTCGAGGCCGCGTCCTTGATCTGGATCAAGGCAGCCTGGTGACAGTACACCTACCGTTGACCTTGTTTCCTTCACAGCCTGCAATGAGGTCACAGGAATGCCGCGCTACCAACCGCCCGCCCCGATGCCACTTGTGCAGGTGCTGGCCGTCGGCATGTTCCTCCCTTGCGCCGCGCCGGCAGCCGGCGGTTCCGACGCTGCCCCTGACGTGGATACGAACGCTGCAATCATAGACGAAGTGGTCGTGGTCGCCAGCAAGCACCAGCGGGACCGCCGGGAAATCACCGCCAATGTCAGCGTCTTCGATGCCGAGGATCTTCGCTTCGAACTCGCCAATTCCATCGCCGACGTGTTTCGGTACGCCCCCGGTATCGACTACGAATCCGACCGGTCCCGCTTCGGCGCCGAAAGCATCAACATTCGGGGAATCGCCGGAAATCGCGTCGCAATCCTCCTCGACGGGGTGCCGGTCAGCGATCAGTTCGACGTCGGCAGCTTTTCCAATGCGACCCGCGACCTGGTCAGTGCCGGATTTGTCGAACATATCGAAGTCCTGCATGGCCCGGCATCCGCCCTGTACGGCAGCTCGGCGATCGGCGGCGTCGTCGCGATGAGCACGATCGACCCCCGGAGTTTCAAGAGCCAGGGAGGCAGGTTCCTCTCGAACTGGCGCGACGAGGACTCGAGCCTGACCGCCACGGCGATGCACGCCGTTGCCTCCGACTCGCATGCCCTGCTCGCGGGTCTGTCAGGCGCAGAGGGCCAGGAAGCTGCCGCAGGCGCAACCGGGACGAACCTCGACCAGCGTAACTTCGAAAACCGTTCCGCACTGATCAAGCTCGTAATCGGCGACGAGTTCGGCAGCAACTGGCGGGCACTGATGTATCACAAGGACAGCGACGTGCACTCCGATGCCACCTCGATGCTCGGCAGCGGGCGCTTTCGCAGCACGACGTCGCTGCTCGGTGACGATGAGTCCGACGCGGACATCGCGTCGCTCGAGTACCGATTCGTGGCGAACGGCCGGCTCGCCGATGACGGCATGATCCGGGGCTGGTACCAGGCATCGGAATTTGTTCAGCAGACATCGGACGAACGCGCGCTTGCGCCGCGGCCGGTGGTCATCGACCGCCTGTTCTCGTTCCGGCAGGACGCCGCCGGCCTGGAAGCCAACCTGCAGAAGACGTTTGTAAGCGGCACTGTCGGCCATCGCCTGAGCTACGGTTTCGAAGCCAGACACCGCAAAACGGAGGAGTACCGGGACGGCCTGGAAACCGGCATCGAGGACGGCGAGCAAAGCAGCGTTTTGCTCGGAGAGAACTTTCCGCTGCGGGACTTCCCGATCAGCGAAACCGACGAGTGGGGCGCGTTCCTGGAGGACGCCATCACCCTGGGTCGCTGGTCGCTCACGGGCGCGCTGCGCGCAGATCATTACGAGATGCGGCCAGTCGTGGATGCCATGTACAGCGAGGACTATCCGTTTGCGCAGCCCGTTTCGATCTCGGAGTTCGAATTGTCGCCGAGGGCGGGCCTCGTCTATCGGCTGGGCCCCGCAGCCGAAATCTACCTGCAGTATGCGCGCGGCTTTCGCGCACCGCCCTATGAGGACGCGAACATCAGCCTCGAGTTACCGCTGTTCAACATCCGTGCCGTGCCGAACCCGGACTTGCGCTCGGAACGGTCGGACGGCTTCGATCTCGGCGCACGCTGGCGCGGCACGACCGGCAGCGCCTATCTCTCCGTCTTTCGCACGGAGTACACCGACTTCATCGAGTCCAGGGTGCGCCTGGGCCCGGACCCCGACAGCGGCCGTATCCTGTTCCAGTCCCAGAATATTGCCAGCGCCGTCATCGAAGGGCTCGAGGCAGGCGCAGACGTGGACCTGGCATTCGCGGGCGACGGCGTGACCCTGCAGGGCGGCCTGTTTCTCGCACGCAGCGAAAATCTCGACACCGGCCGGCCGTTGAACTCGGTGGGGCCGCCGCAGGGCGTCGCGAGCCTCAACTGGCAACCTCCGGGAGGCCGTTTGCGGGCCTCGCTGCGGGGCACCTTCACCGACGACTGGAGCGCTCGGGACGAGACCGGCGGCGAGCTTTTCGAAGCCCCCGGATACGCTGTTTTCGATCTCTATGTCGCCGTCAGGCTCGGCACGGCGCTGACACTGCGCGCCGGGGCAACGAACCTGACCGACAAAACATACTGGGCCTGGACCGACGTGCGCGGTCTGGCCCCCGATGATCCCGTGATTCCCTACCTGTCCCGCCCGGGCCGCAGCTTGTCCATCGGCATCGAAATGACCT